>ENA-UOJJ01000841-UOJJ01000841.1-human-gut-metagenome-genome-assembly--contig:-CS66-NODE-841-length-49456-cov-7.532823_pt1 | contig 49456 bp, 47 predicted proteins | sample MGYA00242343_ERZ723890 | MGnify/ENA metagenome assembly ERZ723890
GGAATAAAAAATCAAAAAACTAGAATTAGGAATTCTGGCACATGTCGACTCCGGAAAAACAACGCTTTCTGAAGGAATACTTTACAAAACAGGAGAAATCCGAAAATGGGGACGCGTTGATCACAGAGATACTTTTCTTGACACACATGACCTTGAACGTGAAAGAGGTATCACGATATTTTCCAAACAGGCAGTCTTTCACATAGGAAATACAAAATTTACTTTATTGGATACTCCCGGACATGCCGATTTTTCTACAGAAACAGAACGTACATTGCAGATCCTGGATTATGCCATACTTGTTATAAGCGGCTCTGAGGGAATACAAAGCCACACAGAAACACTCTGGAAACTTCTTCAAAAATACAAGATTCCGTCATTTATTTTTATAAATAAAATGGATATATCAAAATTTTCAGAAACTTATATTATGAATAGTATAAAACGCCGTTTTTCAGACGGCTGTATTAATTTTCATACTGACAGAAATTCAGAAGAATTCTTAGAAAATCTTTCACTTTATGATGAAAATCTTTTGCAGGAATATCTTGAAACAGGTAATCTAAGTACAGAAACTATCAGCCGTTCAATTTCTGAAAGAAATATTTTTCCATGTTTTTTCAGTTCAGCGCTTAAGCTGGACGGCATTGATGAATTCATTGATATTCTGGAAAAATATACCTGTGAAAAAGCATACGGCAGTAATTTCGGCGCAAGAATTTTTAAAATATCAGAAGATGAACAGGGAAACCGTCTTACGCATTTAAAAGTTACCGGAGGTAATCTTAGAGTAAAAACTACTATTAATTATAATTTTAACGGAAATTTAATAGAAGAAAAAATAAATCAGATAAGAATATATTCCGGCAAAAAATATCAGACTGCTGAATCAGTTGATTCAGGAACAGTCTGTGCTGTAACAGGACTTACCAAAACATATTCCGGAGAAGGTCTGGGAACAGAAACAGATTCTGAATCGCCTTTGCTTGAACCGGTTCTTACTTATAAATTATTACTGCCGGAAGAACCCGACACTAACAAGGGGCTGAATATACTGCGCCGTCTTGAAGAGGAAGATCCTCAGCTGCATGTTATTTGGAATGAACATCTCCACGAAATTCATATTCAGCTTATGGGTGAAATTCAGCTGGAAATATTAAAAAGCATTATAAAGGACAGATTCGGACTGAAAGTTGAATTCGTCAACGGAAGCATTGCATATCGTGAAACTATTGAAAATACTGTTGAAGGCGTCGGCCATTATGAACCGCTGCGTCACTATGCAGAAGTACATCTCCTTATGGAACCAGGTAAACCAGGAAGCGGACTTGTATTCGCAGCTGACTGCCGTGAAGAAATACTTAATAAAAATTGGCAAAGACTTATTCTTACTCATTTAAAAGAAAAGCAGCATATAGGAGTACTTACAGGGTCTCCCATAACCGATATGAAAATTACTTTAACTGCCGGCAAAGCACACCTAAAGCATACCGAAGGAGGAGATTTTCGTCAGGCTACTTACAGAGCCGTCAGACACGGACTGCGTTCAGCTAAAAGTATTCTGCTTGAACCGTGGTATAAATTCCGTCTGGAAATACCCTCTGAGAATACCGGACGCGCCATATCAGATATTCAAAGAATGTGCGGAAATTTTTCTTCGCCGGAAGTATCAGGAGATATGTCTGTTATCGAAGGAAATGCACCGGTTTATGAAATGAGAGATTATCATAATGAAGTTCTTGAATATACTAAAGGTAAAGGCAGATTATTCTACAGTCTTAAAGGGTATGAACCGTGTCACAATACTGAAAAAATAATTTCCGAAATCGGATACAATTGCGACAGTGATATTTTAAATACTGCTGATTCTGTTTTCTGCTCTCATGGTGCAGGATATACTGTGAAATGGAATGAAGTAACGCAGCATATGCATGTTGAAAGCTGTCTTAATCATAATTATCAACAAGAAGATATTTCACAGAATCATATTCACAGTTATCAGAAGCGTCTTGTTGAAGATAAAGAATTAATGGAAATATTTGAACGTACCTATGGACCAATACGCCGTGATAAAAATTCTTCTTATAAACCTGTCAGAAAAAATAATTCAATCAATAATAATTATCATGCCAAGCCCATTCCGACCGGTCCGGAATATCTGCTTGTAGACGGCTATAATATAATTTTTGCTTGGGATGAACTTAATGAAATTGCCAAAGACAATTTGGATCTTGCAAGAAATCAGCTGATTAATATACTTTGCAATTATCAGGGATTCAAACAATGCGAGCTTATCCTAGTATTTGACGCATATAAAATAAAAGGCGGACAAAGAAACATTGAAAAAATACATAACATTAATGTTGTGTACACTAAAGAAGCTGAAACTGCCGATATGTATATTGAAAAGGTTACCCATGAAATCGGAAAAAAGCATAGAGTAAGAGTCGCCACATCTGATAATCTTGAACAGATTATAATACTGGGAAACGGAGCTTTCAGAATTTCAGCATCTGAATTTCAAAAAGAAGTAAAATCCGTAGAAAAAGCAATACGAGATTTTATTTTGTAACAAATTTTACTTGTTGACTATAAAATATTAATGAATAAAATATGAGGGTATTATTATGGTAAATTTTCTGATTAAAACATTTATAAAAAATTCAGAGAATACAGAAAATCCAAAAATACGTCAAAAATACGGTACCTTAAGCAGTATTGTCGGAATTATATGCAATGTACTTTTATTCCTTATCAAGTATGCAATGGGAACTTTATCTCACTCTATTTCTATTGTATCCGATGCATTTAACAACCTGTCAGACTGTGCCGGATGCCTTGTAACTCTTCTGGGATATAAAATGGCTTCAAAACCGGCTGACAAAAACCATCCTTTTGGTCATGGAAGAATGGAATACCTGACTTCTCTTATAATAGCAGCTTTGATAATATTTGTAGGAATTGAGCTTTTAAAAAATTCTGTAGAAAAGATTATAAATCCGGTAGAAATAAGATTTAGCTTTGCTGTTTTGTTTTCACTTGTTTTTTCAATAGCTGTAAAGCTATGGATGGCGGTTTTTAATGCTGAATTAGGTAAAAAAATTAATTCCTCGGTATTGACTGCAACTGCAAAAGACAGCAAAAGCGACGTAATAGCAACATCTGCAACACTTATTGCATTGATATGCTCATTATTTACAGCATTGCCTGTGGACGGAGTTATGGGTCTTTTAGTATCGGTATTTATTTTAAAATCTGGTTACGATATTGTTAAGGATACTGTTGACGAACTTCTTGGCAAACCGGCTGATCCTGAAATTATTAATCATATAAAAGAATATGTTTTAAAAAATGATAAAATAATTGGCATTCATGATTTAATAATTCATAGCTATGGTCCGGGAAATATGATCGGAAGCTGCCATGTTGAAGTTAAAAGCAATGAATCATTTACGGAAGTTCATGATATTGTTGACAGTATTGAACGTGAAATACACAATAATCTTAATATTTTAATGACTATTCATATGGATCCGATTGAAGTAAACGACATGCTTACTAATAAATGTAAAAAATTAGTAAATAATATTATACACTCAATTGATTCTTCGCTTGACCTCCATGATTTCAGAATAGTAAGCGGTGAATCTCATACTAATTTAATTTTTGATCTGGTTGTTCCTTTTGAATGCAAGTACAGTAACGAAGAGCTGAAACAAAAGATCGACATGCAATTGTCAAAAGAAAATATCAATTACTATACAGTAATTGTTTTTGATAAACCATAAAAAATTTAAAATACTCGCTGTATTTAAAAAATACAGCGGGTATTTTATACTCGGCTCAGGTATTATTGTCTGAAATACTTTCAATACCAATTGTTTCAGAAGGATTATTTATATTATGTTCGCATAAAAATAAATATTTTATAGCTGTTTTATCATTACAGTAAATTTCCAGATACGATAATGCCGCTTTACGGCATTCATACCACATTTTACTGTAAAAAAGTTCAATCATTGCTTCAAATTTTTTACGTCCCTCCAATTTATTTAAATATACATTTATTTCATCACATTCAAAGTAATCAAAAAATTTATAATTATTACCGTCAAAATTTATTTTACCCATCACCCTTTGCGGATGTGGACGAGTAAAATTAATATCAGAAGTTACAATTAATTTCGTTTCACAAGCATCGCCTATTTTTCCAAGTTTTTTAGAAAGTCTTATACCATTAGAAAGCATAATAGTACCTAAACGTTTTTCATGACCTACAATACCAAGGAGTATACTGTCCATAACAAGAACCAATGAAACCGTCAAATACGGATATATACTGCGCAAACGTCTGACAAGATTTATACCCGATTCATAGGCAGAATCCGGATTGTTAAAAATACATATATATTCTTCCTGGTTATAACTTTCTATTACGCCTTTATAATATATAATATTATCCATTATCTCTTTACTTAGATTATTGATTAAAATAAATATATCGTCATTAGTCATATTTTCTGTCTGTTCAGTAAAGTTGATAATGTTTATATGTAATATATAACTTGAAATATTACTGTAATCGCCTCTTGAAACAGAAAGTACTGAATTTTTTCCTATAGTCGTAATAATTCCTGATGGAAGAAATCGAAGATATGCTTCATTTAAGTTGCTTAAATTTTGCGTATGACTATTAATCTGAGAGGACATAATATTAAACGCCTTTGCTATACCTGAAATTTCATCTCTTCCATTAGCTTTAACAGTAATACTGAAATCACCATTTCCTGCCGCTTTAACTGCTTCATGAAGTTTTTTTAAAGGAAATAAAGTAATTCTAATTATTACAAGTATTAAAATACCTAAGATAATTTCAACTGCAGTAACTATAAACAATATATTAAGTAAATTTTTCTTTGAAGAAGTCATATAATTATATTTAGAAATGCCTGTTTCAATCAAAGCAATAATTTTACCGTTTTTATCCTTAAGCGGAGAAATTGCAAGAACCCATTCAAAATCATCGGCATATGCTCCGTACATAATAGATTCACTTTCTCCCGCTGCTACGCTTTTGTATACGTCTGCTATTTCCTCTGATTCAATATTTTCAATTGGTATATTTACCGGATGTTCATCACATATACCAGATTTTATTCCTTCATTATCTAAAATATATAAACAACAATAATTATTATCATCTAAAATTATTTCTGAAGAATGATTATTATCAATTACAGCTTTTATTTTATCATTTCCATCAGTATATTCAAAAAAACTGCAAAGCTCATAAAAATATTTATTATCCCCTGGATGATTCCAGTTAATTTCAGCAAATTGAACCATGTCAATATTTGCCTCAATTACTTTTGCAGACATAACCGCTCTGTCAAGTTTACTTTGAAGATAAACTTTTTCCATAATTGAATCAATAAACAAAAATAAAATAATTCCTCCAATGCCAAGGCTCAATACGATTATTCCAGAAATTTTCAGCAAAATTGATATACGTTTCAATGATAAAATTATAAATATAATTACTCCTGCTGCTATACCAACTACGCAGAAAATAATAAAATTCTTATTGTAACCAGTTGAAACCGATGACGTAAACGAATCCTTAAACACATCTGAATTAATAAAATTGATTTTTCCTGTATAATAATTGTTGCTGCTTACCAACCATCCGTTATTTAAATCATAAATATAGCAATAACCGTTATTGTCTACTGTACATTGACTGAAACTGCCTGGAGATGTTTCATAAATCATAGCCGGATCGCCGTCCTGCTCCATTATGTAAATTCTGTTTAATATATCCGTAAATATTATTCTTCCGTCAGGAAGAGCAGCTGCATAATTAACTATTGCTTCTATACCGGGATTCAATATTTTCTGCCTTTTATTATATACGTCAACAATCTGTATTCCTTCAAGTAAAGCGGAAACAGTATACATCCGACCATCTGAAACAGTAAGAGAAGTACTGTATGCATTTTGAATTCCATTATATTTTAAATTATATAAAATATCGGCAGTATTATTTTCAAAGTCAATTTTAAGCCATTTCCTTTGTACTATCATGAAATTCTTTGAGTTAATTTCCGTAAGAACACAATAAAAATTTCCGTCATAAGCGGTCATAGCCTCTACATTGGTAAAATTATAACCATACGAATGCTGCGTTATCCATTTTCCGCAAATTTCACTATTGCTATCAGTTTTGACAATCATTATATCAGAGCTGTTATGAAAACATGTATAATTGTTTTGGTTTTCATCAGAAATAGTATCATCAACCGTCCAATCCTGCTTCTGACCAATCAGTATATAAATTAACGGAAAAGCGACTGCTATGAAAAAAGCGAATATTATTCGTTTTAACATAATATCTCCTTCACTGAATTATATAAAAATGCACTTTAAATTAATTCATGATACCATAATTTGAAATTGTCCGGCGGATTTTATCTGAATGCACCCTCCCCACATACATTGAAGCTGAGACGAATTATTGAGCGCCGGCTGTCCTCCTATCAGCACAGTATTGCTTCCCGGAAACCAAGGAGATAATATTACAGGCATACACGGCATAGGTGTAAGAATGCCCAAAGCAGTCGCTGTTGCGGCGGCAACCGTAGGATTAGCCATAGAATTGCACATGATAAAAGAAGGAATATTAATAATCGGTTTGTTATCTGTTATATTTGCAGCCGGCATAATATTAGTAACGCCCGACTGCGGAATAACCATTAACGGCATAGGAGACTGGCCAAAGCTGCATTGCAAAATTGCTCCTGCACATACTAATAAACCCATATACTTCACCTCTTGCTATATAATAATTGCTTTTAATTATTGGCAATTACAGTAACCGTTTCATTTATAACAGGAGTTGTTTCTGCGGGCAACTCAAGAGCTTTACCATCACGAAAATTTCCCGAAAATACCACATATCCGGTTTCCCTGTCAAATAAGGTACCGTTTCCATCATATAATCCGCATAAAAAACCTCCTTCATAAATTAAATGACCATTTGAATCAAATTCCTTACCCTGACCGGTTCTGTTTCCCATTACAAAATCTCCTGTGTAAAATAATATACCGTTTATATACAAGGAACCTGAGCCATTATATATTCCGTTTTCAAAATTACCGCTGTATACTATATTTCCGTTTTCATCGTACTCTGTCCCCTCTCCTGTTCTTGTGCCTGAAACAAAACTTCCTCGGTAAAATAGATTTTTGCCTGAATATATTTCCCCTTCTCCATTATAATTTCCTTCTGAAAAACTTCCTCTGTAAACAAGCTGACTGTTATTATAAAACTCACCGTCACCGCTGTATTTTCCGTCTTCAAAGCCTCCGCGGTAAATTATTTCCCCATTATCTCCATACAATATTCCAGAACCGTTAAACAGGTTTTTCTGAAACCCGCCCTTGTAAATCAAATTATTATCCTGACTGAGAGTTCCCTCTCCACTTAGTAAACCCTCCTTGAATTGTCCGGAATAAACCAGACCTGCTGAACTAAGTTCTCCGGTACCGTCATATACACCGTTGGAAAATCCGCCTGTATATAAAACTTCCCCCAAAATATTATATAAAGTTCCATGTCCATGATATCTATTATTTTCAAATAAACCTATATAAATAACGGAACCGTCTTCGGCATACAATTTTCCTTGACCGCAATACATATCATCGGAAAATCCGCCTTCATATATTAATTTTCCGTTTTCAGAATATAACATACCAAATCCTTCGGCATGACCGTCTACCATATCTCCTTCATATAGTACATTTTCAGAATCTTTATAAATTAAAACTGCTTTTCCGCTGTAATCTTCCATTTCAGGTTCGTTTACTATTATCTTTTTAGGTTTATCAGCCATTATTTTCGGTAACACTACAAAACAAAATCCAATTGATACTGTGGAAAGTAAAATCAGCAGTATTATCAGCTTTTTTTTATGTATATACACAAAGCATCCATCAATAAAATTTTCAGGCATAAATAATCACCTTTAATCAATTAAGTCAATACCGCCAAGCGAGTCGATTTTATCATATTCTAACTTATCTGTATCATACTCTGCCATAAGTTTAAATATTATAATCAATATACCGGCTAGCACAGCAGCAGTCACGGCAATTTTCAATAATATTTTTTTTATTCTGTCATAATATTCTGATTTGCATTTCGGTATAGCTTTTTCATTTTCAGGCATATATTTCAATGCAATTACCAAATGTGAAAATTTTCCTCTGCGTAAAGAGTCAAGCCACCGCTTTGCCTCCGGTGTTCTGTGTTCAGACCATATTAAATCTATCATATCCGCCAGCTTTTCTTCAAGCAGCCCCTTGCATGCTCTGTTATCCAGCATAGGAAGTACATATGCAAACCTTATTTCTTTTTCATAAACAAAAATATTATTGAAAGACAACATCGGTACTGCAATTTCTATAGGAGGATTCTGTAATACCAATGCCTTGACGATATCCTTTGCCGATAATTTTTTCCAGTCGGAGTCTCCTGCAATTATACCGTCCGGATGTTTAAATACAATATAATATTTTTCATCTATAGAAAAGTCTCCGTAAAAATCCTTAAAATTCAATGAATTAAAATACTTTATATATTCCGTAATTTTATTTCGGTCTGCCAATTCAAAAATACGGTATAATTGATTTTCTAATGATTTTTTACATATATACAACCTATATTCATCTGTTTTCTTTTCCGTATATATGACGTTAAATTCTTTAATATACATTACTGTACTACCAAAAATGCTGTTGCATTTAAGTCCGGTTCAGCTATACTTTTTACTCTGATTTCATAAAATCCAGGTATATCGAATGCTGTAAATATACCGGACGAGGTTATCTGACCTCCGTTATCCGGATGAACAGACCATTCTAATTCTCCATTTTTCCATACCTTACCATCAGGATGGCTAACATCAAAATGTACCGTTTCATATCTTCCTGCATACCGAACACTAGGGTTTATTTCTATCTTTCTTTCACTGTTCCCCATATCCGGAAAACGAGAAGCAGTCCAGCAGAATTTTAAATTTGTTTTTTTTATATCAGAATTAATTCTGACCGCTACAGAAAATGTACCTGAATCTTCATCTACTATTATGCTATATGAAAAATTATTATTTAATAATGAAGATTCTTCAAAAATTATTTTTTTATCATCAACATATCCAGCATTAATAAATACTACACCTGTTCCAAGACCGTGAGGAATATTATTACTGTAATAAATATTTCCTTTTCTAGCTTTTTCTGGAATAAGTACATAAGCAGTACCGGTATTTACAACAGGCTGATTTACCGGAGGAATCATATGAGAAACTGTTTTATTTTCAGACGGAGGGCAAATAAATTCCGAACGTATCTGAAACGAACGCATATCGACTGCTGTAGGAACCGCTTGGCAAAACGGCAGATCCTCTACTGATTCAAGTATATAATACTGAGGCGAAACAAAAAGTTCTAACTTTGCAATATAAAGCTTTTCGTTATTATCTGTTTGTTGTTTTCTTAACATTTTTATTATTGAATCAGCTCTGTTTTCTGCTATATCCACTTCAATTTGAACCGGATATGCGGCTGATTTTCTTTTTCCAAAAGCCGCATGGATATTATCTGCTCTGATTATTCCTTTTCTGCCGGACGAACCCATTGCTTTTAATTTAGTACGAATAACTATAGTTTCAGAATCTGAACTGTCACATTGATCATATGATATATGTACAATATTTTTACCTGTGAAATTATTTGAATTTTCAGCAGTAAATAATTCAAGTCTTAAATCAAAATCAATGGTAATATTTTTTTCAGTATTTACTTTATTTACCTGAGTTTCCAGTATAAACTCTTCGCCTTCTCTTACAATTGAAGGACATATAATAGAAACATTTATCCCATCTGATATGAGTATTTTACGTTTTAAAGCTAAATTTTCCGATTCACACATAAATTTTTCAGGTTCTTCATCAGTAATATACAATGAATATCCCTCGGTAATCCTGTTATATTCCGGCCCCTCGTTTTCATCGTCCAATACTGTTTTAGCTATTGAATGAATTGGCTGAGACTGTTTCTCATCATATTCTATACACAAATATGCCGTTGTATAATCAGTATGGCTGCGTATAAACGGATCCAGACTGTAAAACGTCCTCCGTTATAAATTCGTTCAAGCGCTTTACATGAAGAAAAATATCGTTTTACATGGTAATATTCAACTATAAAAACATCTGTGCCACAGTACAGCTTAAGCAGTTTTTTCATTCCCGAAATTGTTCCGCGGTGCTTACTGAGCCACGGTGTCAGCAATAAAAGTTCTCTTTTTTTATCGTCCGGAAACAGCTGCATATTTTCAACCGATATCCATTTTCCCAGCCATTCGATAAATTCATCAGGACATAATTCAGGATCATATATTTTACTGCTGGTATCAATTTCTCTTTCAAACTGACTGAAAATATCTGTAAATATTGTCAAAAACCTCTCCGTAAAGCTATTTTCACAATTTTGATACAGTTCAGGTAAATAGTCAAGGGGATTTATTCTTTTCTCCATAATTTTCTCTTTTCATTGTATAATAATGTCGTCAAGTACCATCAATCCGTCGTCAGGCAGTATTAAAATATCCTCTTGAGTTAATTCGTTTCCATTGTCAAACCTTAAAATAAGCCATTTAATATCAGAAACCATATTAAGCGCTTTAATACTCATAAAAAGTTCAGATAATTTATACGTTATTCCCATATTCTCTTCTAAAAACTTTACGCTTTTTTTAATATGCCTTACAAGTTTGCCGCTGCTTGCCCATCCTTCAACTTCAACGCCCACAAAAAGTCTTGCATGAAATGATATAGGAGTTAATATATCAATTTCCGTTCCTATCGGCTTAGCCTCAAATAATACTTTTCTCAGATTTTTAACTGTATGCTTACAGAATTTTCCTTCGCAAGGCTTCACACAAACGGAAACCTTCCCTGGTTCGTTTGAAAATACATTTATTGTATCTATTTTGAGTCCTGGAGTTTCCATAGCAATTCTTATATAATCATCTTTATTAACGGCTCTTGATAAGCGCAGTTGTTCTGATCTATATCTTTCAAAGGCCTCGTAAGGACTTTCATCATTACAGCCGCAATATAGTTCTTTATATGTAACCGCCTTAATTTCATATCCGTCAATATTTATCCAGAAAACTAAATTTTCTTTTACTTTTCCTGAAGCTCCCATTGTTTCATTGTTTTCATTCTCCTGAACCAAAACACAGATATGATTGCTTACAAATTCAATTGACGGCATATGAAAAATATCATCAGAAAAAATAACAATCTTTAGAATTGATTTTTCTTCGCTAATATTGTCAGGTATGCTGATGTTAATAAATCCGCTTTGAGTAAATCCATATGTTTCATCCTTTATAATACACTCTTCCCATCCGTTGTTAGTTTCAATATATATTTTAACAACTGCCTGTGTATAAAATCCGGAACTGATATTTACTAGAGGTTCTTTTTCAGTTGATATCAATGAAAAATAAAGGGGCAGTACTTTGCCTCTGAACGGCATTAAATTTTGTTTAATATAAAAATAAGAATTATCAGAATTAGTTTCAAATTGATCAGATCTATACCATTTGCCTTTAACGTCACAGGACATTTCCGGTTCGTCAGCAGGAACAATAACATCGCTTATCAAACGGTACGGCACATCTCCGATCTTTAGAACATAATCCTTTTTAATATTAATTATCCTATTATTATCCGGATAAAGCTTGACTGCCACAACATTTGCAATAGCCGTATGAGGTACAGTATCAATTAATTTCAAATAACTGTTAAGATGATTTTCAGTAATTTGCGCCGTATAATATCTTTGCATTTCTACCAGCCACATAAGCATTTCCAGAAATGTTATTCCGGGATCATGTGCATTAAAATCCGTCCATTCAGGACACAGTACAGATATTTCTGTTATTGATTTTTTCATTAAATCAGAAAAACTCATATCGTCCAGTTCTTCAAGGTTTAACAATTTAAATCACTCGTTTCTATAAACAACTTTAACTCTAATTTCACCCATATCAATTGGCAGTATTCCGGATAATTTACTGTATATTCTTTTTTTTATTACATCTTTATTTATTAATTCCGATGATACGGTCGCTTTTATATTCATTCCTCCGTTAATTGTGCTTTTAATCTCTATTAAAATAACGTCGTCATCTATTAAAAAATCTTCATAATCCTTTTTAGTTACGGGACGATTCTGATGCCGGAATTCGTATGACAGGCGTTTTTCAGCATTAAAATTGCTTTCCCTGTCAGTTCCTCCCTGAAATGAAAACGGATTTACTGCACTGCTGATTAATCCGTCTGAAATAGCAGGAACAAAAGTTTGTCCGGCAGAAATATTGCCTGCTTTTCCTCCTCCGCAGCAATATTTCAGTTTTATTGTCCTACTGTTTGGATTCAGTGATATTTTCGGACTGAATTTTATTAATCCTTCTGCATTATCCAGAGTCCAGCCATGACTGAGACATTCCCATTTTTCTTCTTCATTTCTTTTACTGGTATTTATATAGATCTGCAATTCAATTATATTTTTATGATCTAATTTTATCGTCTCAACTACAGGATCTGAACAAAAAGATTCTATACTTTCGCACTGCATAACAGGTACACAGTTTAACAGTATTTTTTCAATTGATATCTCCTGACATTCTGAAATTTCAGCCTTGATCCAATAAGCAGTTTTTCCGTATATATTACTCCGTATTAATTTATAAGGTATATAAAAATAAAAGAACCCTTCGGAAGTTAACGATGTATTTTCTTTGCTTATTTCCAGACTTTCCCACCCAATATCGGTCAAGTAACTCCATGATGCATTACTTAATCCGTTTTCTATAAAATTTCCGCAGCATATTAAAAGTGTAAAAGGTCCTTGATGCAAAGGATGATCAAATCCAATATAGAGTGATGATGACGGCAGCTTTTTAAACGGATAAACGGGTATCACCATATTTTCTTCACAATTATTAATAGTTTTAATATCAGTAACCTTTAACGGTTTATCGTATTTATAAGATATACTGATATTTTCAAGCCAAGGAACATAAAATCGCGACGGCAATGCATATGCATTTTTTATTCTTTTGATTCTTGCCCTTATACATAAGCGCAAATCTGCGCCGATTAATATGGGAGAAATATCAGACGGACAAACAAATGTTAATTTATAAGATGCAGTTTTTACCTTACTTTCATATTCAGAAACACCTGAAAAAATATTTTCAAACCAGTTAAGCTCCTTCAAAGGAGTAAATCCATAGCCGTTCCAGTATTCCCATACAACATTTTCAACAGTTATAATTGAACGTGTAATCCTATGTATACTCTTTTTCCTTACGAAAAGCTTATTTGGAATTACAGGCTCCGGAATTTCCCCATTATCAATTTCATCAAATCCCAAATTAAAATTCAGAGTAATAACAGCGCCCTTTTTTGAAAATACAGCATTGCTCTCGATATACATATTATCATATACTGACGGGGACTCTCCAAAAGCATAAAAATGATTTTTATCTTCAAACTCCTCGTTAATTAAGATACTGTCCGGAGCCAAATCATTTCCTTCTGAAGTTATATAAAGATCACCAAACGGCAGCATATGAAATTCATTAATATTAAGTATATTAATATTAATCCCGTCACAATCCGACGTCAGTCCGATTCTGATCCTGCTGCCTTCTTTAAAACAATCTATTCTTGTTTCATGTTCGTCTGAATACTGACTAAATTCTGCATATAACGGATCAGATAATCTTTCCATCCATTTATCCGATTCCGAACCGGAAATAATTATATAAAATCTGCAGTTTTTATTGAAATTATCAAATAAATCATGTCTGAAACTAATAAGTCTTTTATTACAGCTGGAACTATAAGACGGTTCAAATTTTTCTTCACTGTTTTTACAAAAGCATAATAAATCAGCATTACAATCTGCGTAAATAATTTCTTTAATTTTTGCAGTGGTAATGAGAGCGCTCTGCTGTGTTTCATATATTAGCCTTGTTCCCTGTTCATCAATAGCCGGAGAAAAAAGCTTAAATCCTTTTTCTATAAATGAATTACTTTCATTTATCCCGTTTAAATTAAAAAGTATATATCCCGACGCCGGAACAGCCGGTAAAGCAGATGCGCCAAGCATATTATAAAACTGCCTCTTATGATTAAGCGGCATTTTATTAAATCGTTCTATAGTCTCTGACATACGATGTGCAAATACACATGCAAGAGCTGTACCGGCGTCAGGATTATCCGGAGAAAATTTCCATTCAGGAGTATATTTTTCTGCCAAATACTCAATCTCCTTTATTATATCATCATATTTACGTCCATCGCATTCGGGAATAAAATCAGTAACTGTCACCACCGCCCTCCTCCAGATAAAACGGAAATACCAAATTATAAGGATTATTTGTAGCTCTTACAACATAACTTATATTTATCATCAAACAGCCTTCAGTATTACTTTCATCAATCGTAACCTGTATATCCTGTATTCTTGGCTCGTGCATTATTATGATTTATGGAATCTTGCGGAAGATTTCAGACAGAATACCAATGATTTTAATTATTTTTCTCTGTTTTTATATTCAATACTCTCGTTCTCTTCACTGACGCGTTTGATAAGCCGTGAAAAGCTGCGGCTTAGCTCCAGATTCTGTCCCAGATATACTTTCCATAGAGAATTTGTCAGTCTGTAAAGAGTTTTGGCATTTTTATAGCTGGAATCATTATATAAATACATACCCGATTCTATGCTTTCGTATATATGCTCAAGCAAAGGCGTCATTGTATAGGAATTTGAAAGTATATCTGAAACTGCTACAGACTTGCTGTTATAATAGTGTTCCGCTGAATTTAAACTACTGTAAATTTCTTTTGTTTTATTATCTGAAACTGAAATGTTCCGATGTAATGCAGATATATGCTTTACTAATGTAAAATCAGTATTTTTTAAAACTTTAATTACCTTTTTCTGTACATGCATGATATGTGCTAATACGCTATTATCTGCTGCATAATCCCTGTTGTTTTTTTCAGTAATCAGACGTATAAGTTTAAGCAGACTATGACTGAGCCTCAAATTATTGCTCTTATAAATACTCCACAGCGCATCTACCAAATGATTTAAAGCATTATTGGATCTAAACAAATTCCGTAATGTAACAGCGCTGTTCAGGGACTTTCTCATACGACTGTAATTCCCTGAATTTATGAGACTTGCTTTAAAAAACAAAGACGGATCTGATTTGCTTACATTAACATTAATATTATTGCTAATACCCGATCTACTAATATCAGCCGTAACCGGAGAATAAAGCATTACCGGAAAAGACAGAACAGAAGAAATTTCATACCTGCCGCTAATGATTTCAGATATATTTTTATTGACCGATAGTTTGCTTAATTTTATAGGTTTAATAATATTTATAGTTTTCATAATTTTGTAAGTTCATATATTCCGCTGTGCTCAATGACTGCCTTATCTATAAGAACATTTCCGCTGAGCGCATCCAGCTCCGATATCTCCCATGAAACCAGCATTCCGCTGTCAAATGCAAAAATCCTTAACGGTTTGTTGTTCTTATCCGTAATTATTATACTGCACGGCAAGGAAATACGACTACCTGCTGTAAATCCGTTTTTACTTAAAAAAGGATTTAAGTAACCGTGACCTTTTTCAAATGTAATTCTGCCCGCCTTATTTTTAGTGCCCTGTATAGGATACGGCCGACATTGTCCTCCCTCATAAATATATTCAGGTTCCATGCTTTCACCTATACCGCTGATTTTTTGAAATCCCGCTTTTAAAGGTCCGAAAGTAAGAAAAAACGAATATACATGAAGAAGATTATGCATAATATCACCTGATTTCAAAAATATTATCTTTATTATCGGACTGAATTTCAGTATGTATTTCAGAAATCCGACTGCACCATTGCTGCCGTACCCTATGAGGCATCATTAATATTTCATCCTGCTGCCAATGAAAATAATATGCAATAAACGCTGATTCTCTGTAAAGCTGTTCAACAGGAGTACGAGTTATTCGTTCTGAAGAAAAAAATTCACAGACAGCTCAACCTCCTGACCGCATTTTGGACAAATTGTATTGTAAACAGGAGCTTCGCTCTGATTTATACGCTGATAAAGATCCTGCAGATAAGCCAGATCGGCAGTAAATAATTTTTCTACAATCTTGGTATCAACCTGCGGAATTGTACCCAGCTTGGTTATTACTCTTGCCAAAATAATAATAGTAAGATATGCCGGATTCTGCTGTACTCTGACATCGCTCATAGGCAGAATTTCATCCGCCGCACATGCAAGACGCATTGTTCCGCGCCTGTGAAGCGTGCCGCTATCGTCCGCATATCCGTGAGGAAGCTCAAATTCATATTCCGTTTGTATAAGCATTTTTTTATTTCCTTTCAATAAATTACATTATCCTTGTCATACCCTCATGGGTTAATTCCAGCGTTTCAATCGCAACTTCAGACGATGTTGCATTAAAATCAGGAACAGTATATTTACATGGCCATGCATTTATAATCTGCCATGACGCACAATCTGCCGCCGATTCGTCTATAGATGTAATTGTTACAGTTTTCCGGCTTACCGGTCCGTCGATACCTTCTGTAAGCCAGTCATATAAAACTGTTGATGAAGTCAATCCCCATTTCAGAGTAACATTTCCGTATTTACGCAGTCCCTGAACTTTCATAGGTGTCGGCACCATGTCTCCTTCACGATATTCAACAACATCAATAGAAGAATCAAATCCCGTTACCTCGCTGAATCCGCCTGCGTCTATACCGTCAATTTCTAAACGGTAACGAAATTTAGTATATGGATATACAATGTCAGCCATTTATTTCTCCCTTCTTTTTATTCATCTGACGAAGTTTTCTGAGTTATACGGAAGATAACAAATTCCGCTGGCTTGACAGGAGCAATTCCGATTACGCATATAAGCCGTCCATTATCTATATCGTCCTGAGTCATAGTTTCTCTGCCGACATTTACAAAAAATGCTTCGGCAGGTGATCCTCCTGCAAGAGCGCCGCTTCGCCATACCGTATTAAGAAAAACGTCTATTGTTCTTTTAACCCTAACCCATAAAAGTTCATCATTGGGTTCAAAAACCACCCAATTGGTGTTAGCTTTTATGGATTCCTCCAGATAAATAAACAGCCTTCTGACGTTTACATATTTCCATAGAGAATTAGAACTTAACGTTCTGGCTCCCCAGACTCTTATGCCCTGTCCCGGAAAAGATCTGATAAGATTTACACCCTTTGGATTTAATATATCCTGCTCACCTTTATTATACATACAGTCAAGACCTACGCAGGCTCTTATGATCTCATTGGCCGGAGCTTTATGTACTCCTCTTGAATTGTCGCTTCGAGCATAAATACCCATTACAGAACCTGACGGCGGTATTGCAGTATTCTTTTTATCCAATGGATCAAATATTTCTATCCACGGATGATACAAAGCGGCATAGCTTGAATCAAATATATTACGATGAGCCATAACATCGTCAATTTTTTTACTGTCCCTGGGTAAATCCAACACTGCAAATCTGCTGCCCAAACTTTCACAGTGTGCAGTCAGACTAAGCTGTACGTTGGCGTCGGTAACTCCGGGAACGGCTATTATGCTTACTATATCGTTATCAATAAAGCTCTGTATTCCGGTACGTTTTCCCGGACCGTTATCAGTTCCGATAAAATCCGAGGGACTCAAAGCTTCTTTAGTACCGTCTGCTCCTCCGTCAAGACCGATAACCAAAATATTCTTATCTTTGCCGGCAAGCATACTAAACGGTGCATCCAATTCTTCAGTTTCTGAAATATTACAGCTAATATTAAGCATATCGGATTTGGCCATTTTATTTTTAACATAATTTGACGCACGGATATTTAGACTAACATTTTCATAAAGCTCAACTGTATCCTCATATTTTACTTCAACATTAAATTCACATGTGGAAATTATTTTTGACGGAAGGATATTATTATCAGTAACCTCTCCTGAAAATTCTTTGGTAAAGCTGATTAAATTATCCTGAACGGAAGAAATTTTATTATATTGAATTTCATTACCGTCTGAAAAAGCAACAATATCTCCCGTCTGAAATCCCGACGCATTTTTAATCTTATACACTTTTCCCTGAGGAAGCTCGTCAACACTTAAAATCTGCGTTTTTGCCTTAGATGACGGTGTAATTATAACTCTTATAAAATTTCCCCATCTTCCAGGATTCTTTGCTGTAAACTTAATAATTTCCTGTTCTGAAACACTTTCAGCACATTTTGCATCCGGCGGTACAACTCTCATAATAAAGGCTCGTGTACCTCCGTTAATGAAAAAGTGCTCTACAGAATATGCCAAAAAACGATATTCTTCAAATTCCGACTGGGATAAATATCCGCCGTACTTTCTTCTGAAATCTGCGAAGCTTGTCACAAGCTGCGGTACGCCTATGTCCGGTCCTTTTACACTAAGTCCTATAAATCCGGCTGTACTTGTTCCTACGCCTTCCATTGGCTTAGAACCTGATTCAAATTCCTCTACATAAACGCCGGGAGATAAATATTCTGGCATTAAATTTTTCCTCCTGATTTAATTTGTTAATACATAGTATTCATAACAGGCTTTAGTTATTCCCGCTTGTCTAATTTTTTATTTCTATTTTTTCAGAATTCCCTTTACTGTCATAAAGCCATATTAACGCAGGCAGCTCCGCTGGTTTTTTAAACGGTATTTTTGAACATTGATACAGATCAAATGCTGGAAGTATTAAAGAAATTTCGGCATCATAATTATTTGTCAATCCTTTTATATTATATATGTTCATAAAATTGTTTTCGGCTTTTTCAATCGTGATAAATTCTTCTTTCAAAGATTGCGTATCACGTATAAGAAATTTACGTCCCTCAAGGCAAAAACGAAACGAATTATCTACAGATATAAATATATCCGTATTTTTCAACGAGTCTTCAAGAAAAAAATATCCAAATCCCAGTACTGCTTTTGTATAACCTACGGTATCAATCCAGACTGCCGATTCGTGAAGCGGCGGAATTTTTCTTATCAGATTTACAGATAAATAATTACTTTTTTCTTTTAGATTTACAGTACACTCATAAGAATAATAAACGGAAGATTTAATCAAAAGAATAAATTTTTCGGGAAGCTTTTCAATTATCGAATAAAAACCGTTATCTTTATGTATAGTCTCAATCGGATTGCCGTTTATAAAAAAATAAAGCTTATCCGTCGGCGATTTAAATCCAAATGTATCTATACATTGAATTATCAACTGTAATTTCATTTCAGCAACTCCCTGTTTATCATCTCTGAATACCTTTAAAATTCGTATCGGAAACTCTTGTCACAAAACTGCCTGCTTCTGCTGATACTTCGACCGGAGTTATTTTATACGCCACTGATAATCGGTATTCACTTTCCCGAAACATCCATATATTTGCAATTTCGTCCGGTTCAAGATCGACCATCTGAACCTGAAGCTTATCTATATATGTACCCGGTCTGTAACCTAATTCACGTTCTGTTAAAACCGGCATATTCTGAAAAGTCTGAATCGCCCGAAAAAGTATACGGTGATCCTCCGCCGTTTTATAAACTCCATCCGCTCTGCTGTAAGCTGTTACAAGATAATAAAACGTTAAAAAGTGCGGAGAAAGTTCCTGAAAACTGCTTCCTTTACGTATAACAGACGGCGGATTTATATCCGTACACGGACGTATATTATACAAATAAAGACCCAATAAAAAATCTCCAGGCTCCGCAGGTGTGCATATCCCCACTCTCCCTGAACCGACCAGAATATCCGAAAGCGATTCGGAAAGCAGCTTAACCAGTGCATTGTCTAAATTTGTCATTGTTTTCTCCAACCATGGTTAGAATATATTATTCTTAAATCTTTTATTCTTAATATTCACTATCTTCTTCCTCACTTAATTCAAACAATTCATATTCACTATCTTCTTCCACACTTTCCGATTCAATACTTTCTTCATTCTCTAACTTATGTAATAAACTATCTGAATCATCAAGTATTGTTCTAACTCTATTAGCTGCATTGCCACTATTTGGATCTTTTTTATTCCCAAAATTTTCATACTTTTCAATTGCTATTTCAGCATTTCTTTTAGCTTTGTTAGCATCTTTTCTCGTTTCAATATATTTTTTTATTTTCTCATTATTATCATTACTATTTCTAGCTTCATCATATGCTGCTTCTGCATCATCATATGCTTCAGCGGCAATATCAGTATATTTTTCTATTTCTTCAATATATCTATGCTTTCTGTCCTTATTTTTAGAATATAAAAAACTGCCAACGGCTCCTATCATTCCCAATCCCGTAAATATGGTACTTGCTACTCCAGCTGTCCAGTTATAAGAATCCTGGCTGTTTGCCATCTGTACTACTCCGTCTATTGCCTTAGCCTGTAAAGGTACATCATCGGTATCAGCTGAAAACGGCATATTTTCTTCAGCATTCTGCGCAATATCATCGGCATCATGTTCCATTGCAGGATCTGTATTAAGAGGCAGTCCGCCTATTTCTTCATTAGGCTTTACCATATTGCTTTTCTGCTGAACCACATGTCCCAGCTCATGAGGCAGATGTTTTTCCTGTCCCGGAGCAACAAAAACATCATTTCCCTGAGTATATGCATGCGCATGAAGCTGTGCAGGCTTTTCAGAACTGTAATGAACTCTGACGTCATCAAATGAAAATCCGCTGGACTGTTCAAAGCTTTTTTTCATAACTGACGGTATACCGGTTTTTCCTTTTTCAGATGTATCGGTTATTTCGTCCTGCTTTTTATTATATTTATACATATAAAAACACTACTCCTATTGTAATTGAATATTTTTATAATTTATTTTGGGAATTGCAAGATTTGACTTCTCATATTCATATTTTAACGCTGAAAATATATGATCCATAGTCATAGGCGAACCGTCCGCTTGTACTGCCGCCGAAAGCGCCGCCCATTTTATTTCAGCAGGCGTAAGCTCAAAAGTTTCACCAAGAAATTTAAAATCCAAATCTTCATGAGGCATTTTGTCAGGAATAAATCTGCGCCATAGGGTCATTCGTGTTTCAGCGTCAGGTTTAAAAAATTCCAAAGTAAAATGAAGACGACGTTTAAACGCCGGATCTATGTTACTGTTTAAATTCGTAGCAAGCACTACTATTCCATCATATTCTTCCATTTTCTGAAGCAGATGAGCTGTCTGTCCATTGGCATGACGATCATGGGAATCAGATATTTCAGTACGCTTTGCAAAAAGAGAATCTGCCTCGTCAAAAAACAGCAAACAATTATTTTCTTCTGCCTTTTCAAAGATTTCAGATATTCTTTTTTCCGTTTCACCAATATACTTATCTTCTATTCGGCTGAGATCCACTTTCATTACATCAAGTCCAAGCTCAGACGCCAATATATACGCAGACATGGTTTTACCTGTCCCTGAAGCTCCGTAGAATAATATTCCCAGTCCTCTGCCATAAGGAAACAGTTCTTCAAATCCGTATTTTGCTAAAAAACCAGAAAGATTCTTTGCCGTTTTTATAATCTGATTCAAAACTGTTATAATATGTTCATCTGCTATTAAGTCATCTATTCTAAACATTGGATGTATTATTTGTGATAAAGAATTTTCACTATTTAAAAGCATTATTTCACTAATTAACGACTTCATATCTGCATTTAAATTGCAATTTCTGCAAACACCAGCTATTTGTCCGGCAGTAAGGCGATAACGGCTAGAAAGTATTTTTATGTCAGATTCATTAAAATCCAAATAATAATTCCATAAGCAGCGGCGTTTGCTTTCATCAATTGCTCCAATTTTAAAATACATTAAATATCTGTTTTGCAGTGAAATTTTCGTATCTTTAATACTACTGCAAATAAAAACAAAAGGTAAAAAATCAGTTATTAAATTTATCAGTTTTACAGCATTTTTTATTTCCGCATCTGATATCACCAAAGGTACGCTTTCCGTCATAACGCATAATCCCACTAAATTTTCAGAAAATTCCGAAATGTTTTCTATATCCTCCGAATAAACGGTAACCGTATTTTTTCCAAGCTCCTTACATATCTGAGAAGCCAGTACCCGTCTGCCGCTTCCTGTTTTACCCTCTATAAAAATACATGACACACTATTAGCTGAAATAAAGTTTAATATACGTTGGTATAAGTCTTTATATATAATAGGATATTTTTTTATGTATGTATTAAAAAATATATTATTATGTGATATGTTTTTTTCGATTATAAAATTTAATACAATACTTTTTATTTGAAAATGCCGCGACAATCCGCACCCTTCTTCTGAATCAAGCAGATATTTCAGAGTATTATTTTCAACTAAACTTGCAAATACTTCTGCATTTTGAAAAAACGGATAATGTTCTGCCGCTTCAAAAAATGTCGGACTTCCTTTACCTTCTAAAGCTGAAGCTAAAGCAAGCATAAGACACATATATTCAAAACCGGACAGACTGAATCTTTTACGTATAAGTACCATGGGCAACTGTATTTCAGAAGTCATATCTTCGCAGCTTCTTAAATAATTAAACGCTTTAATCACTTCTTCTAAATTATCTGATTCAAAACAAAATCTCATTAAATTGCATATATCGGCTATATGATTAAATATTTCTTCATATGGAGCATTATTTTTTTTATAAAAATCCATTCATAACAACCTCGTTATATTTTATCTATATTTATATATTATGAGAGATATTTTTATTTATGAAAAATTCCATCGATTCAGCATTTTATTGTCTGATTTTATTACTATGCCGAGCAAAAACATATATTCACCATAATGCTAATTACAGCATAAAATATATAGAACATGTATTCACGAGGTGATAATTATGCTTATGTGTGCCACTGTTCTGGAAGTAAACAAAAACAGCTTGCTGGTTCGGGACAATGCTACGTCTCAGGAAGTCGTTGTAAATAAATCCTGCGTATGTAATTTTCGCATCAATGACAGGATCGGAATAATTTACAACGGAATAATGACGATGAGTCTGCCTCCGCAGATCAACGCTTCCAGAATATTTAAAATGCCATTTAACATATGCTTTTAAATAAAATATAAAAAAATGAGAAACAGCTTTATGTATTGCTGTTTCTCATTTTTATTAAATTATAATATCAAATAGTATAAATAAATTTTTCAAACGCTTTTTTTCCGTTTTCTGTTCTTTTGAACACACCTGAATCACGAAGAACTTCTTCAAATACCCTGCCGACTTCATTTCGTATAATATTCTCAGCATTATCATTATTGAATTCAGGATGATTTTCCAAAATCCAATTTCCCCAATCAGCATGAGATGCAATTTTTTCAATTTTGTACAAATCACATTGGGATAGCATAGCGTTTTTTAGTATTTCCAGCTCTTCCGAAAGTCTGGCAGGAAGAACAGCAAGTCCCATAACTTCAATTAAACCGATGTTTTCTTTTTTAATATGATGAAGCGCAGAATTCGGATGAAAAATACCCAATGGACGCTCTTTGGTAGTACGATTATTTCTTAAAACAAGATCGCATTCATATTTTGAATCTTTCATTCGTGCAATAGGAGTTATGGTATTATGAGGTATATTACCTGTTTGTGCAAAAATTTCAGCAGATTTATCTGAGTAATTTCTCCATTTACCCAGCACTTCCGCACACGCTTTTTCAAGTAAATCACGGTTTTCAGAAGATAGACGTATAACTGACATAGGCCATTTTACAATCCCTGCATCTACATTCATATAATTTTTTAAGGAAAATGATTTTTCAATCGGTGCTTTTTCCATTGCAAAAGTATAATGTCCGCCTTGAAAATGCTCATGAGTCAGAATTGACCCCCCTACAATAGGTAAATCTGCATTCGAACCTATAAAATAATGCGGAAACTGTTCTATAAAATCAAATAATTTTTTAAAGACTGAAGAATCAATAATCATAGGCGTATGTTTTTTGTTGAACAAGATACAGTGCTCATTATAATAACCATATGGAGAATACTGAAGAAACCAGTCTGAATTATTGATGTTCAGCTTTACAGGACGCAAATTCTGTCTTGCCGGATGTGTCATATGACCTGAAAATCCCATGTTTTCCACACAAAGCTGACATTTCGGATAATTCACAGCTTTTTGTACCTTTGCCGCTGCAATATCCCTCGGATCTTTTTCCGGTTTTGAGCGATTTATGGTAATATCCAGTGTACCGAATTCAGATTCATACGTCCAGCTTAAATTTTTTTCAATTCTTTCCGAACGAATATAATTTATTTTTTTATTAAAATTATAATACCAGTTTGTAGCTGCTGAAGGAGAATCAGAATAATTATTTTGAAAAATTTTATTCACTTCATGAGGAAACGGTGTAAATACCCCCATAAGCTTTGTATCAAATAAATCTCTTGATGTAGCCGTATCCTGAATTATTCTGTTTTTACATGCATAGTCAACAAGTTTGTTTAAAATAGCTTCAATTGACTCATTTGCATTTGTAACATCCGAATCCTCCCAGTCGTCCAACTGAAAAATATCCATAAGTTGATTGCGTACCACATATTCGTCATCTTCAGTAATAAGCTTATTATGAATTCCATAAACAATAAGTTCTTGAATAAGATCATATACCATTGCCGACACCTCGCTTTTCAAAATCATTCCCAATTCATTCAATAAAGTTTTTAGTTATTTTAAATTGTGCAAATATATATTTCCAAATAATAGAATATTCATACTTCCTCATCTCCGTCACCTGTTATTTCAATTCCGCCTACCGGTCTTATGGTGAGAATATAGCATGAATTATCACCGAAAATACGATTCATTTCAATTCTATAATCATTTACAAGTTCTGCCGGTACAAATGCCTGAACTGTTCCTGCAAATCCGCCGCCATGAACACGTATAGCACCTTTACCATTCAAAATTCGTTTCCCTGTCATAATTGCAATGGGTATCGCCTGTTCTGTTGCTTTTCTGCATGAATAAAGGTTTTGCAAATAATTTTCAGAGGACGATCCCGATTCATTTACAAGATTAAGGAATTCTGAAAAATTATTTTCTGACAAAGCCTTAGCTTCAAGTACAGCTCTTCTGTTGTCACCAAAAAAATGTGCGGCACGAAGAACGGCACGGTCTGAAACTTTCTTTCTGATTTCAGAAATATTCTGCCAGAAAAGATTTTCATCTACTTGCCTGAGAACCTTTTTTCCGAAATATTCTGCCGTCTGTTCCATTTCCGTACGAATAGCAGTGTAATCGTCGGTTAGATCGGAATGATTTCCTCTTGTATCTGTAATAACAAGTTCATGATCTGTACTATTAAAATCAAAATTGATTTTGTGTATATCAGGATTATCAATATCATTAAAATCTATGAAAACAAAACCGCCTGCGGAACATACCATCTGATCCATCAAACCGCTTTTTTTACCGAAATAATAATTTTCCGCATATTGTCCGATTTTAGCAATCTCTACCGGACCAGTTCTATTCTGATTGTAATATCTATCAATAGCTGTTGCAATCAACGTTTCAAATGCTGCTGAAGAAGAAATGCCGCTGCCGCAAAGTACATCTGATGTTGTATACATATCAAATCCACAGATTTCAACTCCCATTTCTTTGAATTTTGCTGCAATACCTCTTACTATAGCGGAAGAACCTTTTTCATCAATGTGAATATCTAAATCTTTTAATGATACTGCAAATTCTTCATATCCTTCCGACTTTATTCGGATAATTTTTTCATTATGGAATGAAGTGATTCCGATAACATCAAGGTTAACTGCGCCTGCAAGTACGCAGCCATGCTGATGGTCTGTATGATTACCGCCTATTTCCGTTCTACCCGGTGCGGAATAAACATGGATCTCTTCACGGTTCGGGTAGAGCGCTGTGAATTTCTCCACAGCGCTTATATAACGTATCTTCTGATTTTCAATATCAATTGGTTTATAAATATTCTTAAATAAATTATCCAGTCCGCCACTTTTTACTTCCTTAATAAAGTCCTTTACAAGCATTGTTTTCCCTTTCTTACTTTTAAATTATTGGTGAAATAACAAATTCAAGCGTCATATTCTTTTCAGAATTTATTCTAAATTCATCATGTACAGGCGCACCCCATGAATCATCTCCGCCAACGCCCATCTGCTTTGCAGCAATTCTGACCCAGGAATAACAAATATTTGGCAGTTCTTCCCTGTGCAATGCATTTTCAAGTTCATATGCACTATAAGGAAGTACGCTCATTTCAAAAGGCGCTTTTTTCTTACTGAATCTGATTCCAATATTATTCTTATCGTAAACATTAAGAAATCTTATTCCGGTTCTGTTTCCGCATTCTTGCGGATTCATATATGCAGACAAATTTTTATAAGCGTTAGAATCCCACAATCCTAGTCTTGCTCCGCAGGCTCTGTCAATGTAGTTTTCATCTGGTCCCATTCCATAATAACTGAAATTTTTATATACTTTATTCAGCTTAAAATCTATTGCAAACACCGGCATATCTGACATTCCTGTCACACCGGGATATTCAACTTTAACTCCAAGTCTGCCGTCATAGAAAGCAGTGTAAATAATCTTATATTCAAACGACGGCGTACAAGAAGCTTTGTAAACAAATGTAACCTCAAGAGCATTTTTTAATTCCTTTGATACAGTTTTATCAGTACAGTATACTGCAAATTTACCCGCAATCAGCCACTGTGAAAGCTTTGAAGGTTCTCCTGCTCCTGTATCGTTGTCAGTCATCGCTCTCCAGAAGCTTACCTTCGGCACTCTTGTTATAAATTCCTTTCCATAATAAACAAGCGAACTGATTCCGCCTTCTTTTTTATCAAACATCATGGAATAATTTTTGCCGTGAACACCTATAATAACGTCTCCATAAACAATAAGGGGCTTTGTATATTCCATATTAGAATCTGAGTTGTTTTGTACAGTAAAAACTTCCTGTGCAAAAGCAATTTCATGACCGTTTTCTGCCCAGATTGTATCTTCAGCCAACACAGCTGATACTTCATACACATATTCACCTGCAAATTCAGGTATTGTCATTTCAATTTTACAAGTTTTTGTTTCCCCTGCATTTACCAACAAATCAATACAATCCTTTTTAATTTCAACTCCGTCTTTTTTCAAATAAATTATAAATTTAAGATTATCCGTACTAATAAACAAATTTTTGTTTTCAACTGTCAAAATACCCTGCTTGATTGTCATTCTTATATTTGAATACAAGGCTTTTACTTCCTGTACTTTCGGTGAATATGTTCTGTCCGCATATACGATACCGTTTGTACAGAATCCATAATCAGACGCTCTGTCCTCAAAATCACCGCCATACAAAAGAGTCCTTTTGCCATCATTATTTTCAATTTCAATTGCCTGGTCAATATAATCCCAGATAAATCCTCCCTGATAAGCTTCATACTTATCTTCAAGATTTATATAAAGCGACATACCTCCTAACGAATTGCCCATTGCATGCATATATTCACAGCTGATATAAGGTTTGCCTGTATTCTTTTTCAGATATTCTTCTATATCTGTAGGTTTTGCATACATTCTGCTTTCCATGTCAGTAATATTATCATATATGCGATTCCAGACTACTCCCTCATAATGAACAAGCCTTGAAGGATCGGCTTTATGAAAATATTCAGCCATTGCGGCAATAACGTCACCGCAGTAGGATTCGTTTCCGCAGGACCAGATTAAAACACTGGCATGATTTTTGTCACGTTCAAACATAGATCTTGCTCTGTCAAGACAAGCGGCTTTCCATTCCGGCAGTGACGCTGGAATATTCATTGACGGTTCACAAGCTCCAAGCTTTTGCCATGTTCCATGCGTTTCCAGATTGGTTTCATCAATTAGATAAATACCGTATTCATCGCAGAGCTCATACCATCTTGAATTATTCGGATAATGACATGTACGTACAGCATTGATATTATTCTTTTTCATGAACTTAATATCATACATCATATCTTCTTCTGTAACAGTACGTCCGTTTCTTGCATTAAATTCATGACGGTTAATACCCTTGAAAATAATCCTCTTACCATTTATGCACATAATTCCATTTTTAAGTTCAAATCTTCTGAAACCTACCTTTTCCGTACCGATTTCAATTATATTTCCATTTTCATCAGTAATCTCAACTATTAGTGTATAGAGATTTGGCATTTCCGCACTCCAAGGGCTTATACTATTAATATTCCAATCAATTTTGCTGTCTGTAACAACCGCTTCCGATACACAAATACCGTCGGCAGCAATCAGTTTTGCCGCTACTGCATACCTTGCATTTTTGGCAATAATGTCAAGCTTTGCTGTAAAATGACCGTTTCCGTTTTTGTAATCATAGTCTGCAGCAATTTTCATATCCCTGATATGAACTGAAGGTATCGCATAAAGATATACATCACGGAAAATACCTGAAAATCTCCAAAAGTCCTGATCCTCAAGCCAGCTTGCCGAGCTTCTTTTAAAAACTGCAACTGCAAGTTTATTGTCCTTTTCCTTAATATAGCCGGTAAGATTGAATTCGGAAGGCGTAAATGAATCCTCGCTGTACCCTATAAAGCTGCCGTTGAGCCATACATAAATTGCTGTTTCAGCTCCCTGAAAGGAAATGTATACATCTTTACCTTTCAAGCCGTCCTCAAGATCGAAATACCTTACATAACTTCCGATAGGATTATCCTTTTCAGAGATATAAGGAGGGAAAAGGGTCTCCCTCCCCTCCCAAGGATACATTGTATTAACGTATTGCGGCTTGCCATATCCCTGCAATTCAATATGTCCCGGAACCCTGATGTTATCAAAGCTGTCAGTATTAAAATCTTCCTTATAAAAATCTTCTATTCTTTCTGATGGATTTTTTGCCCATGCAAACTTCCATATTCCATTCAGATTCTGAATAAAGGAGGAGTTCTTTTCCTCCATCTCATAATAATTTCTGTAATACTTATGATCAGAATGTGCAGCTGTTCTGTTTACTGCAAAAACTTCCGGATCTGAAAGCCAGTCTAATACATATTTCATAATTTTTCCTCCGTTCCCGATTTAAGATTCTGTCGTTTTTATTTTTGCTTTTAATTTATCGTTGGCCTGTTCAACTTTCATTCTTGAAAGGATTATTGTAATAACAAGATCAAGTATGAATGGAGTCCAGAGATACATAAAATGAAGCATATTGATGCAGGATTCAGGCTGTACTGAAAGAGAACCGTTATAACCGCTCCATTCAAGCAGCCATCCGACAATTGCTGTACCAAGTCCGCCGCCGATTTTTACTCCTAAAGACGTACAGGAATACATTGTCCCGTCTACCCTCTTATGTTTTGTCAGCCATGTATATTCAGAGCATGAAGCAATAACGGCGTTCATATCACCCTGCCATGGACCTTGTCCCAAAGCTGCCAATGCGGTAAATGCCAACATTAAAGGTACGCTTCCATAATAACCTGCTACTACTACAAGAAGTCTGCCAAGAGTAGCTAACATATAGCTGTATTTGTTTAGCTTATACATTCCCTTCCACTTATGAACCAACGTCGGTGTAAATAAGAGTGCAATTATCAATGGAATATTGATAAACCACGAAAATACACCATACATATTTTCATTAAACAGAACATACGTCATATAGTAAACGCCGACATTTATCATTGCACCGTAAATTTGCTGCAATATATATGTGCCGCAGATCATCATATAATATTTATTCTGAATAAGAAGCTTAAATGCTTCAATAATACCGTATTTCTGTTCTTCTTCCGTTGCATGCTCACCGTCTGAAAGTTCTTCATCTGGGAGTTCCTTTACAGAAAATGTTGAAATCGTATTAACAATGAGACCGATAATAGCGTAGATAATTGCCACTGTTCTCCAGCCGCCTGCACCGCCGCCCGTTAATGAAACAAATTTTAATGTTACAGACTGAATAAAAAGACTTGTTGCAAATGCAAATATAAATCTATATGAACCCATCTGTACGCGTTCTTTACTGTTTTTTGTAACAAGCGCTGTCAATGCTGAATATGCAATATTATTTGCCGTATAGAATACGCTGTTCAGCAATGTATAAGAGATAAAAAACCATGCATACTGTGCGAAATCTCCCATACTTATCGGAATTGCAAAGATTGCTATCAGTGTTATTGCACAGCCGATATAACCATAAAGCATCCATGGTCTGGCCTTGCCGAATCTTGACTTTGTCTTATCAATCATTGCGCCAAAAAATATGTCTGTTATACCGTCAAAAATTTTGGAAACTGCAATTAAAGTTCCGACAATTCCGGCGCTCATGCCGATTGTGTCGGTCAGATAAATCATTACAAAAGATGAGAGTAAAGCATACACTACATTTCCGGCAATATCACCGGATCCGTACCCCACCTTATTGTACCATTTCAAATATCTCTTTTCAATCATAGTAAAAAATCTCCTTTCAGTTTTAGCATGTCCATTTATAGACAAAATAATTAATTTTATAAAATTTTAATAATTTCATACGGATATTTATATTGTAAAGAAAACTTATAAATCCGTTTGTCTATCCACTGTAAATACTATTTTGTTGAGAACAGGATTGAATCTGCAATTAAAAGACGTCTTTTTTATTATTATTCTTTTCTTTCTCTGATTACATTATATCACGCTTTTTTCAATATAAAATGCATAAAGTAATCGAATTTATGCACAAAATAATATAATCATCTTGAGGTATGCAAAGAATAGTGATATAATAATAAAACAAACTTTCACGGAGGGAATTTTCATGTTTATTAATGCGGCATATCTTCATAATTCTACGCTGGCAAAGGTAGATACAAGCAAACCACTTATTGTAACAAGCTGCGGAAACTACCGAGTCAAAACCCGTTCAGAAGTTGTTACACACCGTCCAAACGGGAGAAAAGATTATCAGCTTCTTTATATAGCGTCCGGTAAAGCGCATTTTTTTATTAATGAGAAAGAAAAAATCGTTACCGCAGGAAACATTATTGTTTATGTGCCGGATGAACCGCAAGAGTACGTTTACTATAAAGAAGATAAAACAAATGTTTATTGGGTCCATTTTACCGGAAGCGAAACAGGAAAAATTCTTGATGATTATAACATTCATATTGAAAATAACATTCAGTATGTCGGCACATCTCCCGACTACCAATGGCTTTTCAGTCAGATTATTCAGGAGCTTCAACTGTGCAGATCAAAATATGAGGAACTTATTTCTCTGCTTTTGAAAAATATATTTATTCTGATTAGCAGAAGTATTGAAAACAATATTAAATTCAGTGATACAAGCGAAAAAGAAGTTGCATTTGCCATGCACTATTTCAGAAAAAATTATAATATAGAAATAAGCATTGACAAATATGCAGAATCAAGAGGATTAAGCGTATGTTGGTTTATTCGCTGTTTCAAGCAAGTCACAGGTTCAACTCCTCTGCAATATATTTTAAATTTAAGAATTTCCAATGCTCAGAGTTTGCTTGAAAGTACAGATTATTCCATTGCAGAAGTTGCTTCAGCTGTAGGTTATGATAATCCACTTTATTTCAGCAGACTTTTTCATAAACAGGTTGGAATGCCACCTAAAGAATACCGTAAAAAGCAAAATATTTCAGATAATAATATATAAATAATAAAATTTATAACATACCTATAAACCCATTTTTATTATTTTGTCATTAAAAATACAAAATAGCCACAGTATTTTATTCACTGCGGCTATTTTATTTAATATTTTATTACTTAATACTCATCTGAAAGCTTTTTCCCCATGCTTCCATTGAATCCAGAACCGGCGTCATGCTATGACCAAGCTCAGTCAGAGTATATTCTACTCTGGGCGGCACTTCCGCAAAAACCTCTCTGGTAAGCAATCCATTATTCTCCATATCACGCAGATTGGACGTTAATACTTTCTGAGAAATACCGGTTACAGACTTTTTTAACTCACCGAATCTTTTGGTACCGTTTCTCAGGTCACGAAGAATTAAAACCTTCCATTTATCGCCTATTAGCATCAATGTTGTTTCCACCGGACAAGCCGGTAATTCAGATTTATAAATCATAAATAACCTCCATTAGTATATAATTGGATGTAATATGCTTTCAGATACATTTTATCATATTATTAAAAATAAATCAAATATGACAGCAGGTTTTTTCTTTTCATAAATTCTGAATAACGATAAAATAAACCTCCTATGGTATTAATAAATGCCATAGGAGGTATTGTTATTATAAAAGTATATATACGTAATATCTGTTGCACTTGGTGCTCCCGATGGATGGGTAATGGTTGCAACTATACCAGCCGACATTATTCAATATTATAGTTATACACTCCGTACAACGCAAAAATTGCTCTATCTTTACGGTTTCCCTGAAATAGGTTCAGATGAAGAAGGAGAAACAACAATATCTTTCTAAACGCTGAAAACGTCATATCTGTAACTCTTTGTTAACTTACCGTCTTTGTCAGTATGGTTTACTCATCGCCGTGATCAGCATTTCAACTTCACATTTATATGACTTGCTGACATTCTTTTTAGAATTAACAGTCTTTAAAGTAAACACATGGTTTAATGCGTTAACCACTTTACCTCATAATTATGATTATAAAGAAAGGTAGATTATAACACATTCTTTACTTAAAAAAGATAGCTGACTTTACAATCAGGTGATAAAATGTAATGGTAAACTTAAATTGATATTTTACGAAAATGTTTCGCAGAGTATCGGGTTTAAAACAGAAAAGGAGTTTTAAAATGAAAGCTAAAAAGTTGTTTGCAGGTATTATGGCAATTACTATGCTCGGCGCTAGTTTTACAGGCTGCGGTACTACAGAAGATTCTTCTTCGAAGAGCAAAACAAACGCTGAATCTTCCGCAGATTCAAAACAGTCGGATAATTATACTGATACAATAACACTTGTATGGTATCCGAATGAATCAGCAGAAGATTATCAGGAAGCCAGAAACGAAGTGGGAAAACTTATTGAACAGGCTACAGGCAAGACTGTGGAGCAAAAGCTGACTACAGATTATGCCATTGCCATAGAGTCTCTTTCCAATGGTACGGCACAGATCGGCTGCTGCATGGGTGCAGAGGGCTATATCCAGGCAAAGAACTCAAATGATGCGGTAAATCCGCTGTTTGTTCAATCCGGAGAATCCGGTACTCTTGATGACGCTCTTTATTACAGTTTCTTTGCAGTAAAGGAAGAAAATGCTGAACAGTACCTGGACGGCGATTCCTACAGCATTGAAAACATCAAAGGCAGAAAGATGTCTTTCGTGTCCAACAGTTCAACTTCCGGTTTTAAGGTTCCGACTAATCAGATCATCTCTCATTTTGCTGAAGATAATTTGATCGTAGATGATTTGCTTGAGGGCGGAAGCAATGCTTTCTTCTCAGAGGTACTTTTCGGTGGTTCACATCAAGGCTCTGCCTTTAACCTGCTTTCAAACAAATGCGACATTGCTGCATTCTGTGACATTGAACTTGCACCTTATGTTACCTGTACAGAGGGAGAAGCGGCTGCGACAGGTTCTGTTTATACAATTAATGATGATGCAAGCGCACCGTTCGATACCGTAACAGGTTCAAAGTTTACTGTAATTCAGTCAATTCCGGTGCTCAACGGTCCGTTTGCCTATAATGGCGATACGCTCAGTCCGAAGGATGTACAGTCCATTCAGGAACTGTTCACATCAGATGAAGTTGCCAATAATGAACTGATTTTTTATCCGGAAGGCGGTATGGGACTGCTTGAAAAGGAATCAGATAAAATGTGCTTTGTCACAGTAGAGGATTCATGGTATGACCCGATCCGCAATATGGAATCCTGAGGAGAGTATATATGCCGATTCTTGAATTTCAGAATGTAAGCAAGGTTTATAACAATACTGCAAAAGCGCTTGACAATGTTTCCTTTTCGATTGATGAAGGAGAATTTGTATCAATAATAGGTCCGTCTGGTGCCGGAAAATCAACTGTTCTAAGGTGTATTAATCATCTTATAGACGCAACCTCCGGCAATATTGTCTATGATGGGCAGAATGTTATGAAACTGAAAAAACGTAAGTTAAGACAGGTGCGAACAAAAACAGGAATGATCTTCCAGCATTATAATTTGGTGAACAGGCTTAGTGTAATTGAAAATGTACTTCACGGCAAACTGGGACAAAAATCCACAGTCTGTGGTGTTATAGGGGCATACAGCGAACAGGAAAAGGAACGTGCCTTTTCAATTTTAGATGAACTCGGACTTGCCGACCAGGCGTATAAGCGCTGTGATGAATTGTCCGGAGGACAAAAACAGCGTGTTGGTATCGCACGTTCAATCATGCAGGATCCCAAGCTTATTCTCTGCGACGAGCCGATTGCGTCCCTTGACCCAAGAGCATCAAAAGTAATAATGGATCATCTTCAGAAGATAAACCGTGAAAGAAAAATCACCTGTATTGTCAATCTGCACCAGGTTGATGTTGCACTGAAATATTCAGAAAGAATTATCGGTGTTTCAGCCGGCAAAATTGTCTTTGACGGCAGACCTGATGAACTGACAGATGATAAGATACACGCAATTTACGGTTCAGACGGCAGCGACCTGATAACCGATATACAGGGTGAAAAGTTATGAATGAAAGTGTAAAAAAAGTTTTCTTTAAACGAAAGATAACATATTTAGTTATCTTTGCAACACTGATAGCGGTATATGTCATTTCTGCATCTGCAACTGAATTTCATTTAAGTGAGGGACTTGCCTCATTTCCGAAAGCAATGGCATGGATTGGACATAATCTCATGCCGGATGAAAAGGCAATGGAGCGTTTTCCGAAGATACTTGACAAGCTTATTGAAACGGCTCTGCTGTCAGTTGCAGTAACAGTAATTGCGGCAATATTTGCTTTCTGTTTCAGTTTGTTCGGTTCAAAGGCAACAGGCTTTAACGGAATTGTAAACCGTATTGTCAGAATCGTTGCAGCATTTTTCAGAAACGTTCCTGATGTTGTATGGGCAATGCTGCTGATGTTTTCTTTCGGGCAAAATATCCTTACCGGTTTTTTCGCTCTGTTTTTTACGACTTTCGGACTGCTTACACGTGCATTTATTGAAACCATAGACGAGGTTAGTGCAGCCGGAATAGAGGCGCTGAACGCCTCGGGAGCAAACTTTATCCAGACTGTTTTTCAGGCAATAATCCCGTCTGCAATGCCGGGAATAGTAACATGGATACTTTACATGATTGAAACGAATATCCGTAACTCCACACTTATAGGAATACTAACTGCAACGGGAATAGGCTATCTTTTTGACCTTTATTACAAAAGACTTGATTTCAGTTCCGCAAGCTTAGTCGTCGTTTCAATTATTGTGCTGGTCATTGCCATTGAGCTTGTTTCAAATCTAATAAGGAAGGTGATTTTATAATGGATCAGACAACACCTGTTCTGACCCAATACAGCGGAGTATGCAATGCAAGGCGAAAACGCAGCGGTAAAATAAAAATTGGAGTTCACAGCAAAAGCAACAGCGCTGTAAAAATTCTTATTACTGTACTCCTGGGACTTACAGTTTATGCGTTTATTTCCTTTGATTACAAGGAGATAGTGCTGGGTGAAGCAATTGCCGCCACTCTCAGAAACGTTAAAACTGTATTTTTAGAACCAAAGCTTTCTACCGACACATTCAAGAATGTGATGTATCAGTTATTCTTGACGTTTTGCCTTGGCACTCTTTCAACTATTTTCGGTGCAATTGCCGCCTTTTTCTGTTCACTGCTTTGTGCTAAAAATACTGCACCGTCCGGTGTGGCAAATGCTGTAAAGTGTGTAATTGCATTGATACGTGCAGTTCCTACCGTTTTATGGGTACTTATTTTTGCAGTATCAGCAGGACTTGGAAGCGTGGCAGCAGTCATCGGTCTTACATTCCACAGCTTTGCTTATCTGACTAAGGTTTATGCCGAATCTATCGAGGAGATCGACGATGGTACTATCGAGGCGCTTCGTGCCAGCGGCGCAGGGTTCTGGCAGATAGTTTTTCAGGCGATCGTACCTGCCTCCTTAAGCCGCATGGTCGCATGGACATTTATGAGGTTTGAGATTAACTTTACTAATGCGATTGCAGTAGGCGCTGCTGCCGGTGCAGGCGGTATTGGATTTAATCTTTATATGGCAGGAAGCTTTTATTTTAATCTGCATGAAATGGGTATTCTTACATATATCGTTGTTATTGCTGTGGTAATGCTTGAAATGTTCTCGACCAAAATTAAGGAAAGGGTAAAATAAAACTGAAATGGAAAAGAAACGTTTATTTAAAATTCTTTCCAAAGCTGAAAGCGAAAAGGTAGCAGAGCTTGGAAAGAAAATACGGGATAAATATCCGGTCACGGTAATAAAAAAGCCGGAAAAGACTCTTGCAATGATAAAAATGCGTGAACCGGTGCAGAACAGTCTGTTTTATCTCGGAGAGGTTATAATATCCGAGGCATCAGTTTCAATTGACGGAACTGTGGGCAGAGCAGCCGCTATGGGAGATGATTTTGAAAAAACACTGAATATGGCTGTAATAGATGCAGCCTGCAACAAGGGTATTTTTGAAGATGAAAAAATACTGCTTGAATGGGAAGCAAAACAAAATGAAATAACAGAAAAGGAAAATGCCATGCTGCAAAAAACAAAGGTGAAATTTCACTCTATGGATTCGGAGGTGACGGTATGAATACTCTCCACAATTTTGACGAGGTATTTGATACTCAAAGAGTATTCCGCAAGCTTCTTGAAGCTATGTCAAATCCGGGAAGAATTGTTTCGGTATCAGAAGAAAAGGACAGGCTTTTCGGAGACTTCCCATCATTTCTTGCAGTTGCAATGACGCTAATTGACAACGAAGTAAGCTTCAGCGCTGCCGGAAATAAGGAATTAAAACAAGACATAATGCTTGTAACCCTCTCCCCTGAAGCCGACACAAGGACGGCGGATTATATTTTTGTTACGGACACCGATATACTTCCGGAGATTCTTGAAAAGGCCAAGTTTGGTACGCTGTCCGACCCTCACTGCTCTGCGACAATTATTATACGTGACAACGGCGAAAAATGCATTAATGCTTGTCTTTGCGGTCCGGGGATAAACGGCGAAACAGAGATTTCCTGCTCGGAGGTATTCTGTACTACTCTTGAACTGAGAGATACTCAAAATTACGAATATCCTCAGGGCGTGGATATGATCTTTATATCGGACAGCGGCGATATTACTGCTGTTCCAAGACTTGTGAAAAGGAGAGAAAGCAATGGCATATGTTGCAGTATCAGGCGGTGAAGAGGCGATCGAGGCAAGTATACGTCTGCTGGATTATTACAGAAGCGGTACAGGCAAGGATTTAGAGATTGACGCACTTGTACATAAATTCGGACTTCTGATTGACAAGGTTATGAGTGAATCGGGATTTTATGCAAAGGAGTATGCAGCGCTGGCTTTAAAGCAGTGTGAGGGTTCGCCCGAGGAGGCAGTCTTTCTGCTGAGAGCCTATCGTTCTACCCTTAAAAGAAGTCATTACACAAATGTTGCAGATACCAAGAAAATGCGCATTGTCCGCAGGATCTCAGCTGCATTCAAGGACATTCCCGGCGGACAGATGCTTGGTGCGTCCTATGATTACACTCATCGTCTTATCCACTTTGAGCTTGAGAATGAAAATGCCGCAGAGCTGCATAAAAAGTTTCAAAAAATCCTTGCAGAACAGACGCCGGAAAAAGTACAGTCCTGCGGACGGGTTTCCGATATGCTAAAGGACGAGGGGCTCATTGATCGTTTCCCTGAGAACAACACTGAACCTTATGACGTTACTGAAAAGCTGCTGGAATTTCCGGCACCGAGAAGCGCACGCTTGCAAACAATGACAAGAGCAGATACAGGATTTATTTCCGGTCTTGCCTATTCCGTACTCAGAGGATTCGGACAGGTTCATCCTACTGTGGGAGAGCTGCGCAGCGGTTACATTGAACTTGAAATCCCCTATCCCGATTCGGATAATGATACGATTTATCTGGGGGAAATTTTGATTACTGAGGTCGAAGCGTTTGCACAGTCCAGCGATAAAGATCAGTTAAAGCTTGCAAGCGGCTACGGAGCAGTATTCGGCAGAAATGAAAACAAAGCAATTGCAATGGCTGTTATCGACCGTGAAATCGAACGAGGCGGAGATTATGCGGCACAAGACGAGGAATTTGTACTTACACACGGAGACTGTCTTGAAATGAACGGTTTTATTTCACATCTCAAACTTCCTCATTATGTCACATTCCAGTCAAAGCTTGACGCAGTAAGAAAAACACGGAGGAAACAGGAAAATGAAGAACGCTGAAAATTATAACTACGCATTTTTAGACGAGGGTTCAAAGCGTGAGATACGCAGATGTATTCTGAAAGCCGTTGCAATTCCAGGCTATCAGGTACCTTTTGGTTCAAGGGAACTGCCCATAGGCAGAGGCTGGGGAACAGGCGGCATTCAGCTTACTCTTTCCCTTATCGGTTCTGATGACACGCTTAAAGTCATCGACCAGGGCAGTGATGAAAGCGTCAATGCAGTCAATATAAAAAAATTTGTAAGGCTTACTACAAATGCACAAGTCACTTCAGACACACGCAAGGCAACGCTTATACAAAGCCGTCACAGAATACCGGAAATTCCTCTTGAAAACGATCAGATACTGATTTTTCAGGTACCTATCCCTGAACCGCTAAGAATAGTTGAACCGAGAGAGGAAGTAACCAAGAAAATGCACGCTGAAAAGGACTATGCACCGATTTGGTTACAGCTTTATGAAAGCATTATTCGATACGGCAAAGTAACAATTCCAACAGAATATCCATGTACGGTCGAGAACAGATATATCATGAACCCAAGTCCTATCCCGAAATTTGACAATCCGAAACTAAATATGTCAAAGTGTCTTTATCTTTTCGGTGCAGGACGTGAAAAGAAAATCTATGCAATTCCTCCGTATACAAATGTTGTGTCACTTGCCTTTGATGATGTCCCATTTGAGCGTGAAAGCTTTAAGGGAAAAAAGTGCAGACTTTGCGGAAGTACAAATACTTATCTTGATGAACTCTTTGATTCGGAAACGGGAGAAAAATTTTATCAGTGCTCCGATACATCATATTGCAGGGAGGTGCGTCTGAATGCAGCTGAATGAAAAGCCTGTTTTGCAGGTGGAGAATCTTACAGTACGCTATGGTGAAGGCTGTCCTCACTGTAAGGAAAGCCTTGAAAAAAACCGCTGTACAGTATGCGGAACAGTATGGGCGGCAAACAATGTTTCAATTGATGTTTACCCTGGAGAAGTTCTGGGAATAGTCGGCGAAAGCGGCTCAGGAAAATCTACGCTTATGCAAAGCCTTTACTTTGATCTTGAACCGACTTCCGGCAGCGCATTTCTCAGCGGTTATCATAATGGTAAAGAAAGCATATGGAACGCCAGTGCCGCAGAAAAGCGAAATATAAAAAACTGCGTAATGGGTATGGTTTATCAGAATCCCGTTCGTGGTCTGAGAATGGATTATTCCGCAGCCTCAAATATTGCAGAAAAACTGATCGCAGCAGGAAACCGTGAAGCAGGCTTTATGACAGAACGTGCAAAGGAACTGCTGACATCTGTTGAAATACTTACATCAAGAATGGGTGAAGCGCCGAAAAATTTTTCAGGAGGAATGCAGCAAAGGGTACAAATCTCAAAAGCACTTGCAAACAATCCCTCAATACTGCTCCTTGATGAGGTCACAACAGGACTTGATCTTTCGGTGCAGGCAAGAGTACTTGACCTGATACGCCGTATAAGAGCGCAGTACGGAATTTCTATCCTGCTTGTTTCTCACGACCTTGCGGTAATACGAATGCTTGCAGACAGAACTGTCGTTATGTTGGACGGAAAAATCATTGAGAGCGGTCTGACAGACCAGATATTAGAAGACCCTCAGCATGCATATACACAACAGCTTGTACATTCGCTGCTGTAACAGGAGGAAGATATGATTGCAATAAAAAACGGACGAATTGTTACGCCCAATGAAATTATAGAGAACAAAACGCTTTTGATCCACAAGGATCGTATCATTAATATCTGCAATTCAGATATCAAGGCAAAAAAGACCATCAATGCTCACGGTGGATACGTCATGCCCGGATTTATAGACGTTCACTCTGATAAGATAGAACAGTTTATTTACCCCCGTCCCACAGCACGTTTCCCCTTTGAACTTGCATTAAAGGAATGTGAAAAGGAACTTCTCCAGCTTGGTATCACTACCATATATCATTCCTTTTCACTGTATAAAGATGAACTTCTCGGTAAAAGTCCCCTTCGTACAAAGGAAAACGTACTGGAAATGGCGGAACTGATAGCGAATATACACAAGCGCCGTCATTTGATACATCACCGTTTCCACCTCAGAATTGAAATTGACAACATTGAAGCGTATGACATTGCAAAGGAAATGATGGAACGTGGACTGGTACACGAAATTTCCTTTATGGATCACACTCCGGGTCAAGGGCAGTACCGCAGCCTTGAGGTTTACCGTGATACCGTAGACAAATATCATGGCATGGAAAATGAGGCTATGACCTTTGAAGAAGTTCTGGAGCATCACAAGGAAAAGGGTATGCTTTCATTTGAACAGTTAAAGGAGCTTGCTGATATGGCGCATGAAAGAAACATTACTGTTGCTTCTCATGATGATGATACTGTGGAAAAGCTGAAGATAAACCAGCGTCTGGGAGTTGACATAAGTGAATTTCCTATTACGGAAGATACTGCAAAAGCTGCCCATGACATGAATTTTTATACAGTTGCAGGTGCTCCAAATATACTGCTTGGCGGTTCCCATTCCGGAAATATGTCGGCGGCTGACGCAATTGTTCAAGGGTGTGCGGACATTCTCTGCTCCGATTATTTTCCTCAGGCGATTTTGCATAGTCTGTTTATAATGCGTGATAAATATGAACAGTCTCTGCCGGAAATGGTAAAAAAGGTAACTCTGAATCCGGCAAAGGCAATGAGGATAGACAAGAATTACGGTTCTATTGAAAAGGGCAAAAAAGCTGATATTTTAGTTGCGGATATTGTGGACGGTTACCCTGCCGTTACTCATGTTATGGTTGACGGAAAGCTTGTCTCAAAGGTTAAATACAGGAGGCAGACGGTATGAACATTTTAAAAATAAATAAACTGACAAAGAACTTTTTCCTGCATAATGCAAACCGTGAGATACATTCCTGCCGGAACATAAGCTTTACTCTTGAAGAGGGAAAATTCCTTGGTATAGTGGGTCGCTCCGGAGCAGGAAAATCCACCATATTAAAATGTATTCACCGTACATATATCCCTACCGATGGTGAGATAATCTACAACAGTAAAGCGTTCGGAGAGATAAATCTGACTACTGCGACAGAACGTGAAATACTGTATCTGCGTAATCATGAGATCGGATATGTTTCGCAGTTTTTAAATGTTATGCCAAGAACTACTGCAAAAGATCACGTTATGAATGCGCTGACGGAAACGGGTCACAGCGCTCATGAGGCAAAGGAAAAGGCTGAGAAAATGCTTGATTATTTCCGCCTGCCCGAAAACCTGTGGGACATTTACCCCAACACATTTTCCGGCGGAGAACGGCTCAGACTTAACCTTGCCCATACCATGGTAAAGCGTCCCCGCCTTATGCTGCTGGACGAGCCTACCGCTTCTCTTGACGACCAGTCAAAGTTGTTGGTACGTGATATGATTTTAAGTCTGAAAAATGAAAACACAAGTATGATTGGTATATTTCACGATCTGAAATTCATGGACGGGATCTGCGACAATGTATTTAATATTTCGGAGGGAACTTTTGAATGATAAAAGCTGATATGCACATACACTCCACAGTATCTGACGGCAGCTTTACAATACCTGAACTTATCAGCCGTGCCAAGGAAAACAGTCTGGATGCAATAGTGATCACCGACCATGACACGCTTTCCCACTCAAAGCAGCTGCCGGAACATTCCGGAATAAGGGTGACTGCCGGAATAGAAATTTCCGCCTTTGATTATGAGAAAAATTTTCGTGTACATATTCTGGGGTATAACATCAGAAATATTGATTTGATTGAAAAGACTGTGCGTCCCACACTGGAAGCACGTCATGAAAATTCTCTTAAACAGATAGGTATTCTCAATCAGCACGGCTATGAAATTGATATAAACGATCTGAAAAAAGCCGACGGCAAATACATATACAAGCAGCATATCATGGAGAATCTTGTCAGACGTAAAAAAGCAGCTGAAATGTTCGGAAATTTCTATTACAGTACTTTTAAAAACGGCGGTATCTGCGCCTTTGATATAAGATATATATCCCCTCTAGAGGCTCTGAAAGCCATAAAGAATTCGGGAGGGCTTGCTGTTCTGGCACACAGTGGTCAGCAGCAGAATTTCAGCCTTATACCGGAGCTTGTTAAAAACGGTCTGGACGGTCTAGAGCTTAATCACCATTCTCATTCGCCCAAGGACAGGGAAACCATCAGAGAATACGCTGAAAAGTATTCTCTGTTCCTGACTGGCGGAAGTGATTTTCATGGTGAATTTGAACCGGCAGATGTTGACTTAGGCGATTTTATTGCCGAGCAGAGCGGTATAGAAAAAATCTTTGACTAAAGGAAGGTATTATCCATGATAAGAAAAGCAGTACCGGAAGATATGGATATAGTGTATAAACTTATCTCCGAACTTGAAGAATGCGAATTTCCGGAAAGTGAATTTAAACAAATTTATGATGAGATTTTAAACAGCAGGCAGCACTGCGTTTTCCTTTATGAGAAAAATTCAAAGGTTATGGGGCTTCTGCATCTTAGGCTTGAAAATCAACTGCACCATTGCGGCAGAACAGCGGAAATTATAGAACTAATCATTGAGGAGAGTCATCGTTCTGAAGGAATAGGGAGGTCATTAATTAATGCTGCTTTTAAATATGCTGTAAAACAGAATTGCAAGATTATTGAGGTAACAAGCAATCGTAAAAGAACAGCTGCACACCGCTTTTACCAAAAAAATGATATGGAGCTTACTCATTTTAAATTTACAACGGATACAGACAAGTTTTCATTATATAATTTGGGATTTGATATGCCCCTACAATATCACAGTAATCTCTAGAACAACGAAATAAAGCATCTAAACATTATGCAAATTTGTGTATCAACATAAGCTTAGATGCTTTATTTAGATTTTAACTTTTTTAATACTATTCTATTGGCAACAATATCTCTACTTTAAATACCGTATCATCATTAAGTACATTAAATGTTCCGCTATACTTTTCTGCTGATGCTTTTATTATTGACAACCCAACCCCCTTATGGGACTCTTTAGTAGAAATAATGTTGTCAAAACGTTTTTTCACATAGCCATTAAAACTATTTTCAAAATAAATAACATAAAAATCGTTCACACGACCTATTAAAATACGAATGAACCTATCTTCAACTTTTATTTTTTGGCAAGCTTCAATTGCATTGTCCCACAAATTCGCAAATATTGCGGTCAAATCCAAATCGTTAACAAATTCAAATAAAATGTCCTCTATTTTTGTTTCTACCTTAATTGATAAATTTTCCGCCTCAGAAATTTTTTGACTCATTATAACACTAAGAATTTTATTTGAACACTGAAAGCCTTCGAATAATACATCCACCTCTTTTTCTATAACATCGCTATATTCTTTAGCTTGTTCACTATCTAAGTTTTTCAAAGACCTAAGAACTTCTAAATGCTTCTTAATATCATGCATTACAACTCGTGATTTTTCATATCTGTTATTCATTTCAATATAATGCTCTAATTGAAGCTGACTTTGGTTCCTCATCAACTCATATTCATACTTATCTTTATACGCTCTGGCAATTTCTCCTGTAACATACACTATATAGATACTAACAATTAAAAATCCTATTAAAATAAACAAGTCGGTTATAACATCAGATATATTATCAATTCTTATTGTAAAATTGTATTCCACAAATAGTGCAAACAACACAAACAGTCCTATCAACAGTAGCTGTCTAAATTTAATCGCTTCCAAATGTCCTTTTATAATTACCGATATAAATATCACCCATACTATTACCATAAACATACAATAAAAGTTATTAAACATTAGTACGCACTTTATATCTTCAGAAATTGCAGCAAAATCATTTCCGGTTATTACAGAGCATAATAATACAGAAGATACATTAGCAAACACTGAAACAACTATATATATTGCGTTATATATAAAAGTCTTTTTTGTTTTTTCCTTAAACATCAATGAATTTAATATGCAGGCATACACAAATAAAAATATTGAGTTAAAGTATGCTATATTCATTTTTATAAAAAATTGATTCACTAGAACAATACATATAATTGAAAAAAAGAATGTAATAATATAAACTGTTTTATTGTGATATTTTGGCTTATATAATTTATAGAACAACAAAAACATTAATAAACTAGTAATACTTGAGCTTAAAATTTGAGTCAAAGTTCTAGCTACTGAATCATTCATATCGTCCTCACTTTCAAAGTATCCACTAATTTATTAGAGAGTTTGTATATAAACTCTTCTCTCTTCTTCTGTGCCAACGGCAACATACTGCCATTCTTCATTATAATTACAAACTCATTCTGAATTCTCTGAACATACTTTAGATTCAATACACAATCACGCCTTGTTTGATAAAACTGATCCTTATTTAACTTATTATATATATCCGTCAGATTCTCTCTAACCAATACTCGTTCATCGGCAGTATGCACATATACCTTTTTCTTTGCTTCAAACATAAAGTAGTATATATCATTCACCTTAAAACAAGCAACACCTTCATTAGTTGGAAATGTTATGATTTCCTCGCTCGCATCATTTAATGCAGCTAAGTAATCTCTCATAACCTTGTGTAATTCTTCAGATTTAAACGGCTTTATAATAAAATCAAATGCATGTACTTTATATGCTCTGCGCCAGTAATCAATATAGCTCGTTATGTAAACTATTGGAACATTCATATCCATCCTACGTATTTGCAGTGCCACTTCAATTCCGTTTGACCGCTGCATTTCAATATCTAAAAATATAATATTAAATTTTTCATCCTCAACCAACAAATCAGTTCCATCACAGTATGTAGAAATTTTAGCTGCTAATTTCTTCAATTTACAATAATCAGCCAAGATCTGTTTAATCTCTCCTAAAGCTTTGATGTTATCATCGCATATAGCAATATGTAGCATACTTCTACTCCTTCTGTTCTGTCATTAACAAGATCTACAAAGCAGATTATACCACAAAATTCATTAAATGTAAACACAAAGCAAGTGTTTTCCCTATTTATCTTAACAAGTACAGAAAAAGTATATTCCTTTTCTCATTCCACGCAAAAATTCTCCCGAACTTACGAAAATTTATTTTCATAAATTTATATAATCAGGGAAATTCCTAAAACCCTTTAAAGAGCAATTATATTTTAAAATTCGTTGAAGAAGAGTGTAATAAGCAAAAAAATAAGACTATCTAAGCAGCCTTTCTATGGGCAATTCTTCTATTTTTATATCATTAATTACAGTTTTCTCAGAACAAACTGTAATTAGATACTCAGTTGCTCGTTTAGTTACAAAACTACAGTTTATACTTTCATTCAAGACATCAAAAGATTTCAATGGTTTAGATAATCCTAGTCCAAGCATTTTTACATATGCTTCTTTCGAAGTCCAAATTTTATAAAACGCTATATTAAGTTGTTTACTATTTATAATGTACTCATATTCATTGCAAGTAAAAAAACGCTTTGCCATCTTGAGATTTTCATCAGCAATTTGCTCAATATCAATGCCAACTGGAAAACTATCACCTACAAATACAATAGCATTTCCCGAATGTGACACTGAGAAATGATAATCGCGACTATTTAAAACATATGGCTTACCGTGTTCACCGTATCCAAATTCAATATCGGAAGGAATAATACCTAAACGCTGTGATATTTCATTTCTGATAAGCAGACCTGTTAACAAGGATACTGTTTTATCTTTATCAAAATAAAATCGAGATATTTTATCCTTGCGTCTTTTTGAAATCAAAGGCAAATATTGTTCATAACAACTAAACTCTTTATTTTTGTCAATATACATCAACTTCACTTCCATGAAAACTATTCCTTCTTTATAATGTAAGAAGAAATAACCAACCATGAACTGTATTCTTCATTTTTTCACTGTCTACAATCATATACTGTGAAAAGTGAGTAGTTTTTGTGCTGATAGTTGACTGTGTTTTATTGCGAGTTGTAGGCATTTCTTCAAATATCTCCTCTTTTTTATTATACCAAAGGATAATTAAATTGTCAAATTCTGTATTTCCAAATTTGATGACATAGCATCTACATCTGTTGATGTAAAAATATAATTTTAAACAATAAGGATATTGCATATTAAATGTTCAAACCTATTTTCCATATAAGCCTGTGCTGCTGCTTGAATTTCTCTTTCTAATTGAGTATTTCTGTCCATTTTTACCTCCGTTATTTATTCATAGATTAATTACCTATGTATAATAACGATTCTTTATAAACTAAAAAACGGAACTGGATATACTTTTCCAGTTTCGTTTTATAAAATATTTTATTATTACTATCAATTGCTTACGTTATCGACTGCTCTGCCAAATATCTTGCAATATCCGCGTCATCTTTGGCTGTAACTTTACCGTCCTGATTGAAATCCATAGAAGGATAATCCTCAGCTGTTATCTTCTCTCCTGAAATAGACGACTGTGCAAGCTCTTTTGCAATAAATGCTGCGTCGCTTGCTGCAAGCTTTCCGTCGCCGTTGGCATCTCCTTTCATAGTTATATGTTCATCAAGTGCAACAAAAGTAAATCCGTTTTGATTTGCGTATACCTCCGCAGTAGAGTTTTGATAACCTCGTATTATCATATTTTCTAATTGCTCATCATTGTCTCCATATCCTATGCCGGAATTTTCGAGAACAATATTTTGTGATAATACTGTTACATCATTCAAGTTATAACACCATCTAAATGCATCTAGACCAATTTGTTGTAAATTTTCAGGTAAAATTATGTTTTGTACCTCAGAAGATACAAAAGCATTATTACTAATTGATTGAATATTCTCTCCAAAAGAAATTTTGGTTGCATTATAAAAATACCAAGTTGAAAACCATAATGTATCTATTTTAGTTACATTATCAGAAAAATTAATTTCTTTAATTGGATTTTTATTCATCCAGTCAAATACAAAATTAGATTCTGAATTATCCGGCTCATTCCAATCAAATATATTGATTGATATGATATTGCCGTCAACATTGCAAACTCCATTTTCAATTGTCATAACAATATCTGAATCATCTTTTAAAAATGTCCATGTCATAATATCATCTTTTAATTCATATTCCCATTCATTTTGTATCACAACTCCTGATATGGTCTCTGAAGCTGATATTATTACATCTACAAGTATAAATATAAAAATCCGCACTTCATTTCTCAAATACGGATTTTTTATTACATATAAATACTTTTCTCTGTGGAATATTAATTATGGGGACTGAGTTATGTAAATAATTCTTCAGATTTCTACTTCCCATTTGCAAAATACCTCTTGCAACTTTCTGTAGCAATGAGGGATAAAGTTTATTTCCATCAAATGTATAAAATGAGGCTTAGAGAGCCGATTCTAATAATCCATAGTCACGAATTCCACCTATTATGGAAATCAATGAGCTGTGCACTGCTATAGCCTGCTATATCATTTTGAAAGCTTCTTGTATACTTCAATATTTTGTGCAGTACTTGCATAGGCATCACTGTCATGGTATACGCCGGATCAAAGACAGCGAAAATCGCCGCATCCGAATAAAGTTATTAATTGAGTATGCAAAGAAATTAATATGAAAATTACATATGACAATAACAGTAAGTCAAAAGCAGTATATAATGGTGAATTGATTTTAAACGGTGAAAAAACCGGTTTATTGATAGAAATCATAGGAACAGGCAATACTATGAATTTTTATAAAACCGAGGATTATTATAAAGCTGATGACGGTTCTGCATGAACTATGCCCTATAAACTGCCGTCGCCGTAGATTATTATCTAGCCTACAAACATCAGCGCCAGTGTCCCTGAAAGCAGTTTTGATATTAATTTTTTATTGCATAGGAATTTGACACTGCAAATATGCAACTACTATTTATGAAGTTAAGGAAAAAGTTACTACTACTAAATGTCTTTAGTAGTATTTTCTTCATAAGGATAAGAATCATAAATCACTACACCATATTTACCACTAGGATCAACAAAAATTAAAGGGTTATAAGGGGGCGCCGGTCTTGTGTTGGCGCTGCCGTGATGTGATCGGTATATACTCGAAGTTCTCATGAATCGTATTCAGTACATCACGGTAACCCATGATTTCTTCCTCGTCACGATTGCGGGGCGTTGTCTTATCACGGACAAGCTGCAGCAGGCGGGTATTGGTCGTGCGGATGCCTTCAATCTCATTGGAAGCCTCAGTACTCTGAACTTTTGCGATTTCAATAAGCCGGTCAAACTCCGCAGGCTTCTGCTTCAGATAAAGCTCATGCCTGCCCTTGTATTCATGAATCTGTGCCACAAGCCCGATGATCTCGCTGTCCCAAGAACGGCTTGCAAGTACGCTGTAACCTCGTTTCCGGTCTTCCGGTCGTGACAGGACTTGCATAGCGCCTGCCAGTTGGTGTCGCTCCACATGAGGTAGTGGTCACCACGATGCGGCACGATATGGTCAACGACCGTTGCGGTCACATACTTTCCCTCTGCCATACACTTCACGCACAGCTGGTGCTTCCGCAGGTACGCTTTGCTGACACGCTGCCACTTGCTGCTGTAGCCACGCTTGGCGGCAGACGGACGGTCAGGGTGCTTGCATGGTTTCAGTGCCTTCCTCGGCATCGCCGACACCTCCTTAGGGCATAAAGAAAGCCGATGTGGAAACTCACGGCGGCTCTGTACATTATCTTCTATTATACATTATTGGTGCTATACTAAAAAAGAGGACAGCCAAAGGCGAAAGATGGTATAATAATAAAAAAGGAAAGAATCACATGGAAAACACCAAGTATAC
>ENA-UOJJ01000856-UOJJ01000856.1-human-gut-metagenome-genome-assembly--contig:-CS66-NODE-856-length-49103-cov-5.558392_pt1 | contig 49103 bp, 49 predicted proteins | sample MGYA00242343_ERZ723890 | MGnify/ENA metagenome assembly ERZ723890
AATAAGGGGTTCGGAGAGATGTTGTTCAAATTCTTCTTGTAATCGCGTGCTATACGATTATCGTTAACCTTGTACATCGTTTCGAATTTATTCGGGTGGCAGCTGCTGCACTGCTGCGGACTCATGGAAACCGTCGGGTGAGTCTTAGGGTTCTTTAAATGGTTGGCAGTACCGTCATGGCAGGTTGCGCATGGGAGGTTCGCATGTTTGGAACCAGTGTGCAGTGTGCCGATGTTGGAGTGACAGGCGGTACAGTTCGCATCATTCTGAGCCGGAGCTGCATAAGAAACGCCAAAGTACCCGATCAATGCCAAAGCGAGGATAGAAGGAAAAAGGGGCATTTTTGTCATTTTTAAGTCCTTAAAAAGACCGAAACTTTTTCTTGGTGTATGTGAACCGAAATATTTGTTCACAATGTAAGTTTGAAGTCTTATTAGTCTTAATTCAACCTTAAAAAAGGGTGTACCTCCTAATTTCTCTCTTATCTACCTCTTCAGAGGTAAGAACAATGTCGTAGCTATTTCGCGTTTTATTCCCAAAACACGGGAAGGGTCGACCGTGCGGAAATTAAATCAATAAAATAACGGGAAAATTTGATTTCTTAACAAGAAGGTAGCTTCATGAAAAAAATTAAACTTTTGGCTGCTCTGGCCCTGGCATCCGCGGCTTTCGCCGTCTCTGCTCAGAACATTGCCACCGTTAACGGCAAACCGATTCCTAAGTCTCTCCAAGACGAATGGGTCGCCCAGCTGGTTGCAAACGGGGGTAAAGATACTCCGGAAGCACGCCGTCAGATTACCGAAAACTTAGTGGCCAACGCTTTGGTTGAACAGGAAGCCGCAAAACGCAAGATTTCTGACGATCCCAAAGTCAAGTTCGCTTTGGATTACACCAAGTTCCGCATTCTTCAGGAAGCGCTTCTGAGAGATGAGATGGCTAAGCATCCGGTCAGCGAAAAAGAAATCAAGGCCCGCTACGAAGAGGAAAAAGCAGCCCTTGGCAATAAAGAATATGAAATCAGCCACATTTTAGTCAAAGATCAGAAGACCGCTGAGGATATTGAAAAGAAACTGGCTGTCGGCGGCAACTTCGCTGCTTTAGCCAAAGAATTTTCTGTTGACACCGGCGCCAAAGAAAGCGGCGGAGACTTAGGCTGGAACCGTCCTGCGGTATTTGTAAAACCGTTTGCCGACGCCGTCAAGAACATGAAGAAAGGCGAAATTTCCAAGGCACCGGTTAAAACCGAATTCGGCTGGCACATCATCAAGGTCAACGATGTTAAGGAAGTCCCCTTCCCGACTTACGACTCTGTTAAGGATCAGATCCGCGAAGGTCTGGAGCTGAAAAAACAGCAAAACTTCCTCAATGAACTGATGAAGACCAATAAGATCGAATACGGCAAATAATCCATTCGGAACCCAGCAAAAAACCGGCGCGAAGCCGGTTTTTTGCGTTTAAGCGGAGAAGGAAATCTTCTCCGTTCGTTTTGTTAGCGAGCGATCACATTCGTTAACTTGAGCGTTACATCGTCAGCGCCGACCTTAACAGGAGCGGAAGTCTGACCCTCCAGATCTCCGTTCGCAGGCATCATTTGCTGAGAATTGCCCAGACGTGCGGTAATCATGACGCTTTCATGTTCATCCAAAGTGCCGCCGCCCATATCCATCGGCGGAAACATGGTGTTGTCAAGTTTGAAGTGAACCGGGAAGCTCAGTACTTTGACCTTGAGCTGAGCAATCGGTGCTCGGCTGCCGCTTGCCGGACGAGCCGTCACGTAAAGCGTGTCAAATTTGGCTGCCTGCTCTTCCAGTTTCGGATCCAGTTCCACCACGCCGGAAATGAAATGCGTCGCCTTCATCGCCTGTGCGGGAACCGGTGTCTGTCCCATCGGAGCAGAACCGTTCTTCATCATCTGGCTCATCATCGGGACGGCTCTATCATCCTTATTGACAGGGTTGCCGAAATCCAGCGTATCCTGAACCGGTCCGACAATATTGCCGAGTTTACGGGCTTCCTGAATACTGCCGATCACGGCTGCACGCATATCGTCGTTCGCAGAAAGCGTGCCGAGAAGACGTTCCCAATACATCACTGCGTGACGATAGTCGCCGCGGTTGAAGTAATCGGTGCCGCCCATCATCAGAGCTTTCCAGTTGGTCGGATCAATCTTGAGGGCTTTCTGTACGAGTTCCCAAGGTTTGCCGCTGAGATCCTGACCCTGAACCATCGCAATCGCGTCAGCCAAGTCAACCATGATGGCAGGATTGCCCGGAGCCAGCTGATCGGCCTTAGTAAAGGCAGCTTCGGCTTCCTTGTAATTCTTCATGGTCAGCATGGTGCGTCCGAGCATCATCCAGCCCTGAATGTCACCCGGAGTTTCTCTGAGATGATCACGCAGCTTCTTCAGTGCGGAATCCATGTCGTGCATTTCGCCGGCCTGGCGGACAACCGTACCGGTGTTGTAATCCACCACGCCTTCATTGATACCGCCGTCTAAGCGGAAGTCACCGAGATGCTGTGTAGCAGCCCACATAGCCACGGCAAAGAAAGGAACAACCAGAACCAAGACAAAAACCGTGTAAACGCCGGCTTTTTGATTGGTCGGTTCGACCTGCTTTTCAGGAACGGATTCTTCAATCACGCGGCGCTCGAGCTCGAGACGGCTTTCGTCATATTCATTCTGAGAAATTGCGCCACGGGCCAATTCGTCTTCCAGTTCTTTGAACTGGTCGCGATAGATCGCAATATTAGCCTGAGGAAGCACTTCGGCGCCCGTGTCCTTTTTACGGAATGTCAGCAGCGGAATACAGATGATCAAAAGCAGGACGATGATCATCGCTCCGGCTGAAAGTAAAAATGTCATCATTTGGCATCTCTCCTTTTCGCCGGTTCAGTTCCGCGAAGGAGCTCTTCGGCACGTCGTTTTTGTTCTTCCGTCAGTTCGACGGGTTTAAGTTTCTTGCGTTTTGCCATCGTGTAGAACAGTCCGCCCAAGGCGAGAACCAGGAAAAGAATCGGTCCGAGCCAAAGCAGAAGCGTGCTCATCTTGAAAGGCGGATTGTAGAGAACGAAGTCTCCGTAACGGTCGACCATGAAGTCGATAATCTGCTGATTCGTCTTGCCTTCTGCGATCTGTTTGACGACCTGTTTTTTAAGGTCCATCGCAAGCTCGGCATTACTGTCGGCGATTGACTGGTTCTGGCAGACCAGGCAGCGCAGCTGGGCAGAAATTTCTGCCACGCGTTTGTTTGCCACAGGATCAAGAATCGTCGGCTTGACGTCAGGCTGTGCCGGACTCTGCTGTGCATGAGCATGAACTCCGGTCAGTGCAAAAGCTGTAAAAAACAGCGCGAGTAAAAATTTCTTCATCATTCTGTTTTCAGTTGATTGATGAGAGGATGAATCTTCTTATCCCAGGCTTCCGGGGTGATCGGGCCGATCTGCTTGTAGCGAATCACGCCTTTCTTATCAATCACAAAGGTTTCGGGAACACCGTAGACACCGAAGTTGATGCCCACTTCACCGGTCGGATCTTTGATGGAGAAGTCATAAGGGTCGCCGCCCTGGCGCAGGAAGCGTATCGCGTCGGCATCCTTATCCTTGTAATCTAAGCCGATGATCGGGACGATCTTCTGGCCGCCCTTGCCGACCTTAACCATGGTCGGATGTTCCTGGCGGCAGGAACCGCACCAGGAGGACCAAACATTCAGCAGCCAGACCTGGCCCAGCATGTCCTTTTTAGAGACAACTTTGTTCGGGTCATCGAGTCTCGGCAGAGAAAACTCCGGTGCAGGTTTTCCGATCAGCGGAGAAGGCACTTCTCTCGGGTCGCGGTTCAAACCCACCATGAGGAAGACCGCCAGCGCCAGGAAGATGACCAGCGGAAGAACATATTTCATTTTCATGATTCAAATCCCCTACTCTGCCTGGGCGCTGCGGGCGCGGCGGCGAGTTCTGTAGCGTTTATCCAGCATGGCGATAAAAGCACCGAGAGACATGATGAGCGTGCCCCACCAAATCCATGTCACGAAAGGCTTGTCGTAGGCGCGAACCACCCATGCGCCGTCGACGGTCTGGTCACCCATGGATACGTAGACGTCGCCGGTAATCGAAGAGCTGATCGCTGCTTCGGTCATGGGCATCTGACTGGAGAAGTACTTGCGTTTCTGAGGTGTCAGGGTCGCAACTTCTTTGCCGTTTTCCGTGACCTTAAACACACCTTCGTCAGCGATGTAGTTCGGGCCGCGGATACCGCGTTTGACGTCTTCAAACTTGAAGTCGTAAGAACCGACGTTGACCTCGTGGCCCGGCGTCATCGTGACGTCGCGCTCCAGAGAGTACGTCATGACCATGCCGATACCGACGATGGAAACGGCAACACCCAAGTGCGCAATCATCATGCCCCACCAAGAGCGGGAGAGTTTGAAGATCTTGCCGAAGAAATTACCCTTGAAGTTGCGGATGTTTTCACGCAAAGATTCAATGAAGGTGAATAAGACCCACCAAGAGAGCGTCAGACCGACAAAGAGCCAGGTGCTCCAGCCTTTGATCAGCGGGGTGGCAGCGCCGAGAATCACTGCGGCGATAAAGCACCAGGCCGTACGTTTGACGATGTCGGAAATCTTGGCGTCTTTCCAGCGTACCAGTGGCCCGATACCCATGAGAAGAATCACAGGCACCATGATCGGTCCGAAAACGGAATCAAAGTAAGGTGGTCCGACGGAAATCTTGCCAGCATTCAGCGCGTCAATAAACAGCGGATAGAGCGTACCCAAGAGGACGGCCAGCATGGCGACAACGAGAAGCACGTTGTTCACAAGCAGCATCGCTTCTCGAGAGAACAGTTCGAAGGCGCCGCCGGTACCGACTTTAGGTGCTCTCCAGGCAAATAGAAGCAGAGAGCCGCCGATCACCAGAACGAGGAGTCCGAGAATGAAGAGGCCGCGCTGCGGGTCGGTCGCGAAAGCGTGCACACTGGTGAGCACGCCGGAACGGACGAGGAAAGTGCCGAGCAGCGACAGAGAGAAAGTGATCAGAGCCAAAAGAACGGTCCAAATCTTGAAGCAGCCGCGTTTTTCGGTCACGGCTAAAGAGTGAAGCAGTGCGGTTGCTGTGAGCCACGGCATGAAGGAAGCGTTTTCAACCGGATCCCAGAACCACCAGCCGCCCCAGCCTAATTCGTAGTAAGACCAGTAGGAACCTAAGGAAATACCGAGGGTCAGGAAAATCCAAGCTGCGCTTGTCCAAGGACGGGTCCAGCGAGCCCAAGCTGCGTCCAGGCGGCCGCCGATCAAAGCAGCAACGGCAAACGCAAAAGGAACGACCATACCGACGTAACCCATATAAAGCAGCGGCGGATGGAAAACCATGCCCGGGTCCTGCAGCAGCGGGTTCAGGTCTCGGCCTTCGTGAGCAGCCGGGAACAGACGAATGAACGGGTCACTGGTAAGGAGCATGAAAAGCGTCAGGCCGACGGAAATCAGACCCATAACGCCGATGACGCGGGCCATCACGTCCTGCGGGAGGCGGCGAGAACAGAGGGCAACCGCTAAGCCCCAAAGAGCCAGCAGCAGTGTCCAGAAAAGAATGGAGCCTTCATGAGAGCCCCAAGTGGCTGACAAACGGTAGAACCACGGCAGCATGCTGTTGGAGTTGTTTGCCACATTCATGACGGAGAAGTCACTTGTGTAGAAACACCAAGCCAAACAGCAGAATGCGAACGTGCAGAAAACAGCGTTGGCAAACACGGCCGGACGAGCCACGTTAACCCAGCTGCGCACGCCTAGTGCGGTACCCGCCAAGGGAAGAAAACCTTGGATCAGGGCCGCAATCAGGGCCAAGATCAAGGAAAAATGACCTAACTCTGCAATCATTTCAACTCCTACTCTTTCATGGCGCGAGCTTTCTTATGCGCGTCCTGCACGGCTTTTTCAGCCTCGGGCGGCATATAGTTCTCGTCATGTTTTGCTAAGACTTGGTCAGCCACAAAAACACCGTTTTGCAGTTTTCCCTGAGCGACCACGCCCTTGCCTTCTTTAAACAAATCGGGCAGGCTGCCCTTGTATGTCACGGGAACGGTATGAGCCGTATCCGTCACCTCGAAGCGAACCGTCACGCCGTCTTTCTGACGCTGAACGGAACCTTCCTGTACAAATCCGCCGATGCGGAATGCTCTGCCTTCCGGCGCTTCATGAGCTGCTACCTGTGAAGGGTAGAAGTAATTCAGGAGGTTCTCTTCAAATGCAATGAAATCCAGGGCCGCAGCGGCACCGCAAATTATTAAGCCTCCGGCTATGAGCCCGAGACGTTTTTTCTGTGTGCTGTTCATAAATCCTCCTCAGCTTGGTGCGCGCGTGCTTCCATCAGCAGCTCTTTTGCCGCTTTCTGTCTTCTGCGCACCAGCCCGAACACTTCGCAAATAAAACAAAAGAAAACCATTCCGTAGGCGCCCCACACGTACTGTGCGTAACCGCCCATCGCAAAGAAATCTGAAATTCCGGACCACTGACCCATTACAGTTCTCCTTTAAGCGCAAGTTGCTGTGCCCATTCCTGATTGCGTTCGCGCTCCAAAATCACAGAACGCAGACGGACGAAGGTCACTGCAAAGGTGTAAAGCCAAAAACCGATGACCATCAGAGCCAGAGCCCAAAGCATCACCGGATGAATAGAGGAACCCGAAGCTGTAATGGAAGCCCCCTGATGAAGCGTGTTCCACCACTGAACGGAGAAGTAAACGATGGGTACGTTGATCACGCCGACAATGCCGATCACCGCGCAGGCCTTATCAGCGCGGCGCCAATCGGGATTGGCGTTCTGCAGAGCGATATAACCTAAATAGAAGAAGAACAGAATCAAGGCACTGGTAAGCCGCGCGTCCCAAACCCAGTAGGCGCCCCATGTCGGGCGTCCCCAGAGAGAGCCGGTCCAAAGTGCAAGGAAGGCCATCAGACAGCCGGTCGGTGCTAAAGAGGCGGCAACCATCGGCCAAAGGCGGTTTTCTGTAATCAGGCCCAAAGAGCAGAAGATCGCCATCACCACATAAAGCAGCATGGCCATCCAGGCGCAGGCGACGTGGATATAAAGAATGCGGTAGGAGTTGCCCTGTGTTGCGTCGACCGGTGCCAGAAAAAAGCCGACATACATCGCCGCAAGAATGACGATAATGGCCAAAATAAAGCACGGCCGCAGCGCCCTTCCGGCAAAACTGTACATCCCCTCAGGAGTAAGGATTGACTTGTTAGTTTTCATAATGCGTCCAAAAAAGCAAATTAATCCGATGCAAATCTCAGCGCTGCTGAGGTTGCGACAGGCATCACGACTAAAGAGAAGAGCGTGAGCGCGCCGACAATAAAGAAATAAGCGGCTGAGTTAATCCCGACTGCCACTGCTTCTGCAGCTCCGGCGCCGAAAATCAAAACAGGAATATACAGGGGAAGAACGAGAAGCGACGTCAATACGCTTCCGCCTCTTAGTCCGAGTGTGAGCGCAGCTCCGACACTGCCCACTAAACTCAGCACCGGCGTACCGATAAAGAGCGAACTCATCATGACCAGCGCAACATCGGCCTGTAGGTCGAACATGAGCGCAAACAAGCCGGAGATTAATGTAAGAGGAATACCGGTGGTGAGCCAATGCGCAAAGACTTTTGCGATGACGATAACCGTTAAAGGCTCACCGGAAAGAAGCATCTGCTCCAATGTTCCGTCTGCATAGTCATTGGCAAAAAGACGCGGGAGTGAAAGCAAAGCGGCTAAGAGCGCTGCAACCCAGACGACGCCGGGTGCAATCATTCTCAAGAGCTGCTGATCGGGTCCGATTCCGAGCGGAACCAAGGTCACAACCACAATAAAGAAGAAGACCGTGTTTAAAACATCAGATTTTTGACGGAGGGCTAATTTGAGATCCCGCCGAACAACGGCTAAGAATAATCGAAACATGATTAAGCCACCTCTCCTGCCAAATCGTGTTTTTTAACCATCCTGCCGTTCAACCAGCGGCCGCCCGTCAGTTCGATGCGCTGAACATTATTGGCTACAATCGGAACTTCCTGGTGCGTCGTAAAAGCCACAATTCCGCCTTCATTAACATGCTCGGCAATTAGATTGGCTAAATTTGCCACGGCTTTAACGTCCAAAGCTGTGAAAGGTTCGTCTAAGACCCAGAATCCTGCGTGGCGGCTAAGGTAAAGACGGGCAAGTGCAACGCGTCTTCTCTGACCTTGAGAAAGGTGACGCGTGTAGTGATCTTCAAAGCCTTCAAGACCCACCATTGCGAGTGCGTGATCAGCCTGTTCTTTAGTGACCGGATGCTCCCCGATCTCACAATTAATAAGGAGGTTTTCTCGGGCAGTGAGCTCGTCTTTGACACCGTTTAAGTGCCCGATGTAAACGAGATCTTTCCAGAACTCTTCTTTGAGCTTTTTAATGGGTTCGTTTTTCCAAAGGATTTGACCTTCCTGGGGCTGCATTAAGCCGACAAGAAGACGCAGGAGACTGGTCTTGCCTGTGCCGTTGGGTCCTGCAATACGGGCCAGGGTGCCGGCAAAGGACTGGAAATTGAGCTTGGAAAACAGCAGCCGCTCTCCGCGTACGCATCGAACCAACTGAAGCTCAAGCTTGGCTTTCTCTTCTGACATAAATTTTTATAAATGGGATCCGGATGCGAAAAATTTTAAGAATCGACGATTAAACAAACCTTATAACGAGTTGTAAAAATGCAAACCGTGAACTACCGCAGGCTTACGACTGCGGAATTCCGGGGCGTTTTGTTAAATTCGGATCAAAAGACAAAAATGAAAAATCGGATTCAGATTTGAAGTGTCAAGAGGCTGATTTGTTGTCAGTGTAACGGTAGGTGTAACATTTTTATTTGAATTTTTAAGACAACTTACTGTTTTTACATATAAATTTAATTGACTTAATTACTTACCATTTATAGGGAAAATGCTTAGAATATCCCTAAGTTCCCTGGGAAATCCTTCCCGGGAGTGTGAGTTTTAACAACCCCTGCAACTACTGAGAAGATGCTTCTATGACAGAAACTAACTATCAATTGATGCGGCGGCAAGGTGTCTCAAGACGCAGTTTCCTTAAATTCTGCTCTTTGACAGCCGCTTCCCTCGGACTCGGTGCAAACGGCGCAGCGGACATCGCCCACGCGATGGAAACTAAACCACGTACTCCGGTTATCTGGCTCCACGGCCTGGAATGTACCTGCTGTACTGAATCTTTCATTCGTTCCTACCATCCGCTGACCAAAGACGTCATCCTTTCGATGATTTCTCTAGCCTACGACGACACACTGATGGTCGCTGCCGGTGAACAAGACCACCAGGCCCTCGAAGACGTCATGAAGAAATTCAACGGCAACTACATCCTGGCTGTTGAAGGATCTCCCTGCCTCGGTGCTGACGGCATGTTCTGTCTGCCCGGCGGCAAACCCTTCCTTGAAAAACTGATGCACGTTGCTAAAGGCGCAAAGGCCGTTATCGCCTGGGGCTCCTGCTCTTCCTGGGGCTGCATCAACACAGCCAAACCGAACCCGACAAAATCTGTTCCTATTACAGATGTCATCAAGGATAAGCCGATTATCCGCGTACCAGGCTGCCCCCCGATTCCGGAAGTCATGACAGGCGTCATCACTTACATGCTGACATATGACCGTCTGCCTCCGGTTGACGCTCAGCTTCGTCCGAAGATGTTCTACGGCCAGCGCAACCACGATAAGTGCTATCGCCGCGCTCACTTCGACGCAGGTCAGTTCGTTGAAAAATTCGACGACATCGGCGCCAAACTCGGCTACTGCCTCTACAAGGTCGGTTGCAAGGGACCTGTCACTTACAACTCCTGCTCTTCTATCCGTTGGAACGACATGCTGTCTTGGCCAGTTGAATCCGGACATCCGTGCTTGGCCTGCTCCGAAGACAACTTCTGGGATAAGGGCAGCTTCTACGCTCACGAACCGACCATCCTGCCTCCGAGCTGGGGTCTTGGCATCCAGGCTACTGCTGACCGCGTAGGCTTGGCTGCTCTTGGCGTTATGGGTGCCGCTGTGGCTGTTCACGCCGCTGCAAGCGCCGTCGCTCGCGCCAAGTCAAAAGAAGTCAACAAGGACATGGGAGTAAATGAATAATGGCAAATAAGAAAGTTGTTGTTGACCCTGTAACCCGAATCGAGGGTCACTTACGTATGCAGGCCGTCCTCGATGAAAACAATGTCATCGTCGACGCAATGTCAACCGGCACGATGTGGCGCGGTCTTGAAGTCATTCTGAAGGGACGCGACCCCCGTGATGCATGGGCCTTTGTGGAACGCGTCTGCGGCGTCTGCACCGGTATTCATGCTCTGTCTGCCGTTCGCGCGGTTGAAGACGCTCTCGGAATCCAGATTCCGAAGAACGCCAACATCATCCGCAACCTGATGAACGCTACGCTGTACAGCCAGGATCACCTGACTCACTTCTATCAGCTCCACGGCTGCGACTGGATTGACGTCGTCTCCGCTTTGAGCGCCGACCCGAAGAAGACCAGCGAAATCCAGCAGTCCATTTCCACGCATGCTCTCTCCTCTCCTGCTTACTTCAAAGAAGTTCAGGACCGCTTGAAAGCATTCGTCGCCAGCGGCCAGCTCGGTATTTTTGCTAACGCTTACTGGGGCAACCCCGCCTACAAGCTTCCTCCGGAAATCAACCTTCTGGGCGTTACTCACTATCTCGAAAGCTTGGACTTCCAGCGCGAAATCGTTAAGGTCCACGCTATCGTCGGCGGCAAGAACCCCCACCCGAACTATCTGGTCGGCGGCGTTCCCTGCCCGATTAACATGAGCGACACAGGTGCCCAGGGCATCATGATCAACCAGGTTTGGATGAACTTCCTGCGCGACGTGGCTAAGTCCACCATCCGCTTCATCGATGAAGTCTACTATCCTGACCTGATGGCTATGCAGGCCTACTACAAAGACTGGTACAAGATCGGCGGAGGCCTCGCCAACAAGAATCTGCTCTGCTACGGCGACTTCCCGGCATATGCCAACGATATGTCCGAAAAGAGCCTCGTTATGCCGAACGGCGCCGTTATCGACGGCAAGTTCGACCAGATTCTTCCGGTTGACCTTAAGGATCCCAACCAGATCAAAGAATTCGTTGATCACTCTTGGTACTCTTATCCGAAACCCGACGAAGGTCTGCATCCTTGGGAAGGTATCACCGACCCGAACTTCGACCTCGGCAAAGCCGGCGTCGATTACGAAGGCACCAAGACCGACATCAAGTGGCTCACCACAAACGCCCGCTACTCTTGGATCAAAGCTCCGAGATGGAACGGACACGCTATGGAAACCGGTCCCCTTGCACGTATGGTTGTCGCCTACGCCAAGAAGATGCCGCGCCAGAAAGAACTCGTCGACCGCGCTCTTGCTCAGGCCGGCGTACCTGTCGAAGCTCTCTTCTCCACACTCGGCCGTACCCTCTGCCGCGGTTTGGAAGCCAAGATGTGCGCTCAGCTCATGCTCGAATACGTTGATGAACTCGAAGCCAACATCAAGGCCGGTGACGAAGTCGCTGCCAACATGGATAAATGGGAACCGAGTACTTGGCCGAAAGAATGCAAAGGCGTCGGTCAGTGCGAAGCTCCGCGCGGTGCCCTCGGACACTGGTGCGTTATTAAAGACGGCGTGATCGAAAACTGGCAGGCTGTTGTTCCGTCTACGTGGAATGCTTCTCCGCGTGACACCAAGGGCCAGCTCGGTGCATACGAAGCCGCTCTGCTCGGCACACCTGTTGCCGTGGCTGATCAGCCTCTCGAAATCTTGCGTACGATCCATAGCTTTGACCCGTGCTTGGCCTGCGCAACTCACGTCATGTCGACCAGCGGTGAGGAACTCTGCAAAGTTCAAGTCCGCTAATTAGGAGGTTTTATGAAAATCTCGAAATGGGCATACAGCATTGAGGAAGGCCCGATTGAACCCGTGTACGTGTACGAAGCACCTGTACGCTTCTGGCACTGGGCTCAGTGCGCCGCATTCTTCATGCTGGTCATTACGGGTTTCCTGATTGGCTGGCCGCCGATTGCTAACTACGCCACCACTTGGGACACCTACTTCTTCGGGAATATCATCCTGCTGCACTTGGTTTGCGGCATGCTGTTCGCCGTTTTGATGCTCTATCGTATTTATTGGGCATTCGTCGGCAACAAGTATTCCCGTATGATCTTCATCCTTCCTTTCTGGGATATGGAATGGATTAAAGGTATTTTCGGCACCGCCCTCTATTACCTTTTCCTGAACAAACACCCGAAGGAATATGTGGGTCATAACCCTCTGGCTCAGACGGCCATGTGTCTCATGTACGTCCTCGGCTCCATCCTGATCATCCTGACCGGTTTAGGCCTCTACGCCGAACAGTGGGGATGGGATACAGGCTGGATGTCCTGGTTCGGCTGGGTTACAGCATGGCTCGGCGGTCCTCAGCCGGTGCGTACCTTCCATCATCTTCTGATGTACTACCTGCTCATCTTCCTCTGCGCTCACCTTTACATGAGCTTCCGTGAAGACATCATGGGCGGCGGCACACAGGTTTCTACGATGATCAACGGTATCCGCTTCTTCAAGGAACCGATCCGTCAGCCGGGTAACGAAGACATTCCGCCTTCTGACATCCCGAATGCTTCTTCTGCCAACAAAGCCTAGGCTTTCTCATGGCAAGATCTTCGGATCAAACTAACGGCCAAAACAGCGGAGGAATTCCTCCGCTGCGAGGCCGTATTTCGCGTTCTTCCAGAAGTGCACCTCATCCGGGCGCATTTCTGGAATCGCGTTTTTTAGAGCCTCTCGGAATTTCACAAGCCGAACTTGCACAGGCTATCGGCGTCTCCCGGCGCCGCATCAACGAGCTCATCGTCGGAAAACGCTCGATTTCAACCGACACGGCGATTCGCTTATCCCGATACTTCCATACCGATCCAGAATTCTGGCTCTCTCTGCAAATGCGCTGGGACATTCATCAGGCGCTTGAGAATGAGAATGCAGAAGAGAAAATCAGCTAGATTTATTGGAGGAAAAGCGAAGAAACCCATCAAAAAAACCATTTTGGGCGGACAATTAATCCGTTTTCTCCGTAGTTTTACTTAAATTTTGTAACTATACTAGTGGCATATTAAGAACCTGTAACCATAACGGTGGCAATTCTAGATATGCAAAACCTCAAAGATATTCCGTGTCTGATCCTGGGGATCGGAAACATCCTCTGGGCAGACGAAGGCTTCGGAGTCAGAGTCGTTGAAGCTTTCAACGACAAGTACGCCTTTACCGATCCGAATAACGTTATTGCAGACGGCGGCACACTCGGTATGTATCTCTACGACAGAATCTGCCGAGCAGAAAAACTCCTGATTTTTGACTGCTGCGACTTCAAAGGCAAACCCGGCGAACTCCGTGTCCTTCGCAACGACGATGTCAAACTTTGGACTGCTACCAAGATTTCTCCGCATCAGACCGGCATGAATGACCTCCTGGTCGCAGCGGCGGTTCGAGGCGCTATGCCGAACGATATTGCTGTCGTCGGCTTCCAGCCGGTTCTCCTGGACGACTACGGCGGCTCCTTATCTGCAGAAGCAAAAGGAAAAGTCGATGAGGCAGTTCGCGACGGCTATGAGATCGTCCGCGGATGGAACGTCGGACTTCGTGTTCGTTCCGAAGACGAAATCGCTCCGGCGCTGATGGATGCGCCCTGCTTAAATATTGATCAATACGAAAGCGGACGTCCCTCGGCAGAAGAAGCCTGCAGAGACGGCGATATCCGTTTTGCGCGCTTTGTCGCAAAGGCAGACAAATAATGTGTATCGGAATTCCAATGAAGGTTGAGTCTCTGCCCTATCCCGGCAGAGCTGTCTGCTCCGGCCGCGGCCAAACCGAAAACCTCGACGTCCTGATGCTCGGAGATGTCCAAATCGGCGAATGGGTTCTGGCTTGGAACGGAATGGGAACGAAAAAAATTACAGAAGAACGGGCTCGTCAGGTCGATGCAGCGCTCGATGCACTGGAAGCAGCCATGAACGGTCAGACACCTGACGTCGAAGATGCATTCGCAGATATCGTCGCCAATACCGGCAAGTTGCCTCCGCACCTCCAAGCCCAACTCGATAAAAAGGAGAAGCACTGATGGAACTGATGGGCACTTCCCCGAAGATTGACCTCTACAGCCATCCTTTGTTTTTAAGAATGGTCAACGAACATGGTTTTGAAAGCTGCGACAAGGATACCTTCCCGCAGTTTCTGCAGAAACCGGGCCTTTCGATGGTTGTTTTTATTGAAGACCCGAACCGCATGAAAGAAACCATGGACGCACTCGTGATTGCGCCGGAATTGGCAAAAAGCTGCGGCTTGATCGAACACAAAGCAGTGGTCGGACCTCCTAACGCCAGAAAACTTGCCGTAACTTACGGCTTCAAACGCTGGCCTGCTTTGGTCTTTTTCCGCGACGGCAAATATTTAGGTGCGGTTGACGGACTGCGCCTTTGGGCGGATTTAGTTCGTGAAGCTGACGAAATCATGCACAGCGAACCGCACTATCCGCCCTCCGTTGGCATCCCTGTTCGTTCCATCTAACTAAACCTATAAAGACTTCAATCATGATCACCAAACCGATTTCGATTCCTATCAACCTGCTCGGCCCGGGCTCCCAGCCGGAGCGCTCTGTTGCCAACACGATCGGCGTACCCGACATTGTGGACACCTTCCGTCAGCCGTACACGCCCGAAGTCGCCAACAAAGCTACCGCGGAGAAGTGCCGTCAGTTCTTCATCGACCTTTATGAAGAAATGCGCCTTTGGAATATGGACAGCGGAGATGCCGGTCCTGCCTTTGCGATGAACGGCTATGACAAAGATACCCTGGCACTTATTAATCAGATGCTCGGCGAAGGCGAAGTGGCCATTCGTATTTCCATCCCGAACGAAACCTTCGACGAAATCCGTATTCAGGAATCGATATTCGTGGGTGTTTGGCGCGTGTGCTACTACCGTGACGGTCAGCAGATTGCCGACCAGCTGGAAGTCAGCGCCATTCCTTCCTGCGTAGCCGAAGCTGCTTACGTAACAAGCCAGCCGGATTTGCATCCGGTTGAATTCGGACCGGAAGCCATGAACAGCCCGGCCATTATCGCCGAACTGAAAGAAGCGCTTAAAGCATGGGAACCGGGTGCCCCGGCTTTCACGATCAACCTCTCGCATCTTCCGATGTCTGCAGAAGACCATAAAGTGATCGAAGCGGCTGTCGGTGCCGGCGCCGTTCAAATGATGTCCCGCGGTTTCGGCAACTGCCGTATCTCTTCGACCGACGTTCGTCACGTCTGGAAAGTTCAGTATTTGAACAACGCTCCGGCCCGTCTGATGATCCTGAACACCCTCGTTGTCGCAGGTCTTCCTGAAGAAGCCGTTGCAGCTTCCGAGGACTTGGCCGATTCTGCCGTTCGCATCAAAGAATTGATCGAATGGGTCACGAAGAGCTGGGAACTTTCTCCTGTGGAAGTCAAATAATGCCCGGATTTGAAGGTACTTTTTTAGGCGACAGCTCCAAGCTGCATCCGGATACGCGCTTGGAGTGCAAAGTCTGCCATTACATCTACGATCCTGCTAAAGGCGACGTAGATCAGAACATTGAACCCGGCACTCCTTTCTCGGAACTGCCCGAGTATTGGAATTGTCCGGTTTGCGGCTGCGAACGCGACCTTTTTATGGTTGTGCCCGAAGACTATGATCAAAACCAACGCTCCGACGACTCAGAATCCTCAAAGTGAAGAGCCGTGGGCGCCGAATCCGGCACAGCGGCTTGAAAGAGGCTTCAATAGAATCTGGCAGACCCGAATGCAGGGCCTGCCGATGCTGCACCCGCGCGTCCATGTGCAGGCGGTCGGTTTCCATAAGTGGAAATACTTCTGGCTCGGAATCATTGTCACGCCTTGGTGCATGAACGTGATTTTGGCTAAAGGACAGCCTTCTAAATGGAAGTCGATTCCGGAAGGACGCCGTCTGCACTATCCGTTCCCGGCCGGAATATATGACTTCATCAGCGTAAAAGACAGAATCCTGGGCGAATATCAGATGTGCTCGCTCATGTCACCGCTCGAAGAAGTTGTTTCCGACCACGACATGGCTGTTGAAATCGCTAAGGCTGCTTTGGAAGAACTCATGAAGCCCGAACAGGAGCCCGAACTCGGAGAACCGATTCCAGCGATCCAGCCTGAAGTCGACCCAGAAACCATCGAAAAAGCGGTCGAGACCGCCATCAACCGTCCGATCTCGCGTCGTTCGTTCTTAAGACCAAAAGCAACCCAAGAGGAACAAGAATCATGAGTTATCTCGGTGCGATTCGTTTTGTTCTCACAACTGACGGCTGCTCCGTCTCGGATGTCAGTATTGAGCCGGCCAAGGAGCTCCGAATTGAAAAACTGCTCTGCGGCAAGCGCGTGGAAGATGCCTTAGCACTCCTGCCGCCGCTCTTTGCGCTTTGCCCGGATTCTCAGACCGCCGCTGCCGCAGTGGCCTGTGACGTGGCCCAAAACAGCGTGCCCTCACAAGAAGTTCTGGTTAAAGCACGTTTTGCCAACCATTTGGAACTCATTAACGAAGGCGTGCGTTTCTTTGCGCTCCAGTGTGCCGGCGAAGATTACCGAGCCGCCAAAATTAAAAGCGTGATCCGAGTCCGTGAGCTCGTGAGCGAACTGCGCGAAATGCCTTATGAAGATCAAACCAAGCGAAACAAACTCTGGAGCGAGCTCAGAGGCGAGGTTTCCTACCTGCTGCTGGACGGCTTCTCCCAGAGCTGGGAGCAAGACCTCTTTAACGGCACCATTACACCGAGCAAAGACAGCCTGACCGCTTTCTTTGACAAAATTTCTTCGCACCGCAGCCGCGGCTACACTTCCGGATCTCTGTTGGATAAGCCGACCGCTTTTATCCTTCAGGCTTTAAAAGAAAGAGGATGCTGGAAGAACGGTTCCCTAGAAAGTGATGTTCGCTCCCTAACAGGCCCCGTTGCCCGCATGAGGAAGAACCCGACGGTTGCTGGGCTGCTCATGTCAGACGGCAATACCAACTACACGCGTTTTGTGGCGCGGTTCATTGAGGTACTCAGCGCTGCAGACTTAATCCGCATGCCTTTAGAAACGATTTCCGCTATGGAGCTAGGCAAAGGAAGCGCCGTCTCTCTTGTTCAGAACTCCCGCGGAATTCTCCTTCATGCTGCCAAAATCATCGACGGCGTCATCGAGAACTACCGCATTCTGACCCCGACGGAAATCAATGTTGTGGATTCCGAATGGTTTAAGAAAACGCTGCTGAATCTCAAAGCAAAAGACGTCGAAGAGCTGAAGAAGCTGGCTGAGCTGACGATTTTGTCGTTTGATCCCTGCACCCAGATGGATGTGGAGCTGAAAAATGCATGAGATGTCGTTGGCCCAAAGCATTGTTGAGATCGTAGAAAACACCGCTCAGCAAAACCAGGCTTCTTCGGTGGTGGCGGTCAAACTGATCATCGGCGTATTGGCCGGCGTAGAACTGCATGCCCTCATGCAAGGTCTCAAATTCGCCTGGCAGGGATCGGGTATGCAGGAAGCATAGATTGAAATTGAGCGCCCGGGGGGAACAGCCTGGTGTCTTAAGTGTCAGAAAACTGTTCCGATTCATCGCCGCGGGGAGCCGTGTCCCGTGTGCGGCAGCTATCAGCTGAGTGTCAACGGCGGCGATGATTTCCGAGTCAGTGAACTGGAACTCGGAGATTCCTAGTTTTTATTTAAGGAGTGAATTATGTGTGTTACATGCGGTTGCGGCGGAAAGAAAGCCACGGTTGAAGAACTCGACCAAACGAAGACTCATGAACATCCTCATGCCGAAGACGGCCACGTTCATCGTGACAGCGACCAGCATCGCCATCATCATGACGCCGGCCATCATGAACACGGCAGTGCCGGTGCTCATAAGCACGAATAATTATTGATATTCCGACGGGAGCTCGTGTACAGCTCGAGCTCCGGTCTTTTCTTCGACCAAGGAAAAAAGAATGGAAAAAATCAACGATCGTTTGGTCCAGTTGGAAATTGACGTTTTAAGCGCCAACGACAAGAAGGCGGCCCAAAACCGCGAGAAATTTATTGCCGAAGGCATCTTGGCATTAAACCTTGTTTCCAGTCCTGGAAGCGGTAAGACCACACTACTCTGCAATACGATCAATAAGATCAAAGATCAGTACAAACTTGCTGTGATCGAAGGAGATCAACAAACCCTCAACGACGCCGAACGCATTCGCGCGACCGGCTGCCGTGCTATCCAGATCAACACCGGCGAAGGTTGCCATCTTGACGCCGACATGATCGAAGAGGCTTATCAAAAGATTAAGCCTGAGCCCAATTCCATCCTCTTTATCGAAAACGTCGGCAACCTTGTTTGCCCGGCTGCTTTCGATTTAGGAGAAGACTGTAAGGTTGTCGTGCTTTCTGTTACCGAAGGCGAGGACAAACCGATCAAATATCCGGATATGTTTGCCGCAAGCTCTCTGATGCTGATCAACAAAGTTGACCTGCTCCCATATGTGGACTTCAGCGTTGAAAAATGCAAAGAGTACGCCCGCAGAGTCAATCCGAACATTGAATTTATTGAAGTATCCGCCACCAAAGGCACCGGCATGGACGCTTGGTGCGAGTGGCTCGGCAAACGTTTTGCCGCTGTTTCGAAATAATTTATGAGCAGCTCGATTCGTGCAGAAAAATTAAGGATTAAAGGAACCGTCCAGGGGGTCGGTTTCCGTCCTTTTGTATTTGTTCTGGCCAAAAATGAGGGACTGACCGGCACCGTTCTTAATGACGGACGCGGTGTCGAAGCCGTACTCGAGGGTTCCTCTGAAGCTTTAGAACGTTTCCGCACTCGGTTGCTGAAAGAGCTGCCCCCGCTCGCCTCCATCGAATCGGTTGAAGCTGAAGATGTTCCTGTCGAAGGACGTCAGGACTTCGTGATTCTGGAAAGCCGATCTAATTCAGTCAGCACGGTTATCCCGGCCGATGCCGCCGTCTGTGAAGCGTGCCTCAAGGAACTCACCGACAAAAATAATCGTCGGTATCGTTATCCTTTTATCAACTGCACGCACTGCGGTCCGCGCTATACCATCACGGCGCATCTTCCCTATGACCGTCCTCAGACGAGCATGAAAGCATTCCCGATGTGCCCGGACTGTCTGCAGGAATATAAAAATCCCCTTGATCGTCGTTTTCACGCACAGCCCAACGCCTGCGACGTCTGCGGCCCGCATCTCGAACTGAAGGATAAAAAAGGCAATCTTGTTCTTTGTGAGGACGAAATTGCGGAGCTGCTCAGACAGATTCAAGACGGCAAAATTGCCGCCGTAAAGGGGCTCGGCGGCTTTCATTTGGTTTGTGATGCAGGAAATGCTGCTGCGGTCTCTGAGCTGCGTCAGCGCAAGCACCGCCCGTTCAAGCCGTTCGCGGTCATGGCCTTAAACGACCTTTCCGCCTCTCGCTTTGTCCGCATCTCGGAGAAAGCCTCAAAAGAACTCCATTCACCACAAGCACCGATCGTCCTTTGCCCTAAAACAGAAGACGCCGATCGCCTCCTCCCGGGCATCGCACCTGAACTTAATCGTATCGGTGTCATGATGCCCTACACGCCGATCCATTGGCTTCTTTTCTTCGAAGCCATGGGGCGTCCTGAAGATCCGGACTGGTACAAAAAAGAATGCGATCTAGTCCTCGTTATGACGAGTGCAAATGCCGGCGGCGAGCCGCTCGTTATCGGCAATGATGAAGCCGTACAAAAACTCGACGGAATTGCCGATCTCTTTTTAACGCACAATCGAGACATCCTGATTCGCTGTGATGACTCGGTGATGCAGCAAAGAGAAAAAGACGTTCAGCTCATCCGGCGTGCCCGCGGATTTACGCCAGTAGCCGTCCGCCTGCCTTACGGCGGTTCTTCGGTCATTGCTACCGGACCATGGCTGAAGAATACGGCTTGTTTAACCAAAGACGATCACGCCTTTTTAACGCAGCACATCGGAGACACGGATCGCGTCAGCAACTGCCGAACCTTAGCGCGAGCCGTTGAGCATCTCTCGGAAATTTTTGAGATCACGCCGAAATATATTGCGTGCGACCTGCATCCGGATTTCTTTTCCACATCGCTCGCCGAAGAGCTCGCAGACAAATACGACGCAGAGTTAATTCCAGTCCAGCATCATCACGCGCATATTGCCGCCGTCATGGCTGAGCACGGACTCTCGGAGCCGGTCTTAGGGCTGGCGCTCGACGGGGTCGGCTTAGGTACCGACAACAAACCTTGGGGCGGCGAACTCTTAAAAGTGACACCTGAGAGTTTTGAACGTCTGAACAGCATCGCTCCGATCACGATGCCCGGCGCCGATAAATGCGCCCGCGAAGGCTGGCGAATGGCAGCTAAGATTTTTGCCGTGGACGGCAAAGCCGAAGCGTTGGAAAAACTCGCTCAAGAGGTCAGCAAACCCAGCCTTCACCTCATTACCGCTCAAGCCAACGCTCCTGAGACCACAAGTTTAGGACGTCTCTTTGATGCAGCAGCTTCTATGTTCGGCATCTGCCACGTCTCAAGTTACGAAGGAGAAGCCCCGGTTCGCCTGCAAGCGGCCTCCGAAGGACGTCAGGGACAAAATCGAACAGATCTTGTTGAAGTCATCGACGGACATCCGAATTTTGTCCCGCTTCTTCTGGCACTTTCCGAATACACAGATATACAGCAAGCAGCAGCGGATTTCCAAGAAACACTGGCTCAGGTATTGGCAAAAGAGGTCATCCGCGCCTCTGAAAGAGAAAACATTCAGAAAGTTTGCCTCTCAGGCGGCTGCTGTTTAAATTCATTATTAACGCAGCGACTCCGCGAGCTACTGGAACGGCACGAATTACAAGTTTATGAGGGACTCAAAGTTCCTCCGAATGACGGAGGCGTATCACTCGGCCAAGCATGGGTCGTTCTCATGCGTCTTCACAGTACAGCTAAAGAGTAAGAATCATGTGTTTAGCAATTCCCGTACAAATTAAAGAAATCATCGACGAGAACACTGCCGTCGCAGAAATCTCGGGACTGAAGAAAACCATCTCAACTGCCCTCTTGGAAGACGTCAAGGTCGGCGACTATGTCATTTTGCATGTCGGATACGCCCTCCAGAAGATCGATCCTGAAGAGGCTCAAAAGACACTGGCTCTTTTTGCTTCTGAGGCCTCTGCGACAGGAGAACCGGCATGAAGTACATCACCGAGTACCGTGACAAAGAGCTCGCCAAAAAGCTCGTTGCCGATATCGCCAAAGAAGCCCGTCCCGATAGAAATTACCGGCTTATGGAGTTCTGCGGCGGCCATACGCATGTCATCAGTCGATACGGCTTGGAAGGCATTTTGCCTAAGAACGTCCGCATGATTCACGGTCCCGGCTGCCCGGTCTGCGTCATGCCGATCGGCCGTATTGATTCGGCCATTGAACTTGCCTTGGAACACGGCGTCATCCTCTGCACCTACGCAGACACCATGCGCGTTCCGGCTTCCAAGGGACTTTCGCTGATGAAAGCAAAATCTCAGGGCGGCGACATACGCATGATTTACTCGGCAGCCGACTGTTTGGACATCGCTCGCGCCAATCCGGATAAAAACGTCGTTTTCTTTGCCATCGGTTTTGAGACCACCACGCCGGCGACCGCCGTGGTTTTAAAGCAAGCCAAAGCGGAAGGCTTAAAGAACTTCTTTGTGTTTTGCAATCATGTTCTGACGCCGCCGGCCATGCGCCACATTCTGAAGAACCAGGAAAAAGTCCAAATTGAAGGTTTTGTCGGACCGGCTCATGTTTCTACGATCATCGGCAGCGAGCCTTATGAAACGTTCGCCAAAGACTATTCCAAGCCGGTTGTTATCGCTGGTTTCGAACCTTTGGATATGCTTCAGTCTATTCTGATGCTGATCCGCCAAATCAACCGCGGCGAAGCCAAAGTCGAAAACGAATTTACACGCGCCGTTCGCCCCGAAGGCAATATGAAGGCCATTCGAATGATGGAAGAAGTTTTTGCGCTTCGCGACAGCTTTGAGTGGCGAGGGCTCGGCTCCGTTCCTAAATCTGCGTTAAAACTGTCCGACGCATACAGCGACTTCGACGCTGAAAAGCATTTCAACTTGGTTTACCGCAGTGTGCCCGACAACAAGGCCTGCGAATGCGGCGCCATCCTGCGCGGCGAAAAACAGCCGTCTGACTGTCGTGCATTCGGAACGGTGTGCACACCGGAAAGCCCTATCGGCTCCTGCATGGTATCCAGCGAAGGCGCCTGCGCCGCTTACTTCACTTACGGCAGACACAAGAGATAAGAATTCGGGAGAATAAATAATGTCTGAAGAAAAGAAACACTATCAACGTCCTCTGAATTTCAAGACCGGAAAAGTCGAAATGAACTTCGGTGCCGGCGGCAAAGCCAGTGCTCAGCTCATTGCCGACCTCTTCGCTAAAAACTTCTCCAACGAGTTCCTTGACCAAGGCGATGACGGCGCCAGACTTCCTCAGCCTAAAGGCGAACTTGTTATGGCCACTGACTCACATGTCGTAAGCCCTATTTTCTTTGCGGGAGGCGATATCGGAGGCCTCTCCATTCACGGTACGATTAACGACGTAGCCGTTTGCGGTGCTACGCCTCTCTACATTTCCTGCGGCTTTATTTTGGAAGAAGGCTTCCCCTTGAGTGACCTCAAACGCATCGTGGAGAGTATGGCCGCTGCCGCTAAAGAAGCCGACGTCAAAATCGTGACCGGCGACACCAAGGTCGTCGAACGCGGCAAAGCCGACGGCATTTACATCAACACCTGCGGCGTAGGCGTCCTGCCTGAAGGCGTTCGTCTCTCGGGCGCCAACTGCCGTCCGGGCGATGTCATCGCGATCTCCGGTGATATCGGAGACCATGGCGTAGCCGTCATGAGCCAGCGCGTGAACTTAGGGTTTGAAACCGGTGTCGTGAGCGACTCCGCAAGCCTGAACCGTCTGACCGAAAAACTCGTGGCAGAAATTCCGTCCCTTCGCTGCATGCGCGATCCGACACGAGGCGGACTCGGAACCACGCTGAATGAAATCGCTAAGCAGTCTTCCGTTGGCATGGTTCTTGAAGAGGACAAGATCCCGGTTAAAGAATCCGTAGAAGCCGCCTGCGAATTTTTAGGTCTCGACCCGCTCTACGTCGCCAATGAGGGTAAGGTCATTGCCATCTGCGCACCTGAAGACGCAGAAAAGATGCTTCAAATCATGAGAGACGATCCTCTTGGCAAGAATGCTCAGATCATCGGCCGCTGCATCGAAGATGAAAATCACTTCGTCCAAATGGAAACAGGATTCGGCGGCGTCCGCATGGTGGACTGGCTGACAGGCGAACAACTCCCTCGAATTTGTTAAACTCTGAATAAGCACGGCTTTCGTGATACTTTGGGTTGAGTCGTGCGCTCCAAATAATTGAAAAATAGGTAAGGAGACTCAGTTGGTTAAACCGCAGACGATCTTATTGGTGGACGATCACTCGCTTATTACGACGGCCATGTCTGCTCTTTTGCAAAGCATGTATCCGGACGTGCAGATTCACGTCGGAGCGACGGCAAAAGAGGCTGTTGAGTTGGCTGAAAAATACGGCGACTCCGCTGATCTGATGATTCTTGACCTCGGCCTGCCTGACTCTCAAGGCACCGATCTCTTAGTACGACTTTTACAAAATTATCCGGCGCTCAAAATTCTGGTCCTCTCCGGCAACTGTGATCCGGACAGCATCCTCAAAGCACTCTCCGCAGGTGCCGCCGGCTACGTACCGAAGACACTTGACGCCAACCTGCTTAAGAGCACGATCAATTTCGTTCTCGAGGGCGGTGTCTACATTCCCTCGAAGATTCTCTCTCAGCAGCAGTCGATGGGAATGAGCCCTCAGCAGCCGGTTGTCAATCCCTCTTCAAAGGTTCACCTGACTACTCGTCAGTGTCAGGTATTGAAGCTTTTGAGCCAGGGCGATTCCATCAAGACGATTTGCCGCAAGATGGATCTTTCCGAGGGTACGATTAAAACCCATGTTACGGCCCTTTATCGCGCTTTTGACGCACGAAACCGTACGGAAGCACTCATTGCTGCCCGACGCAACGGCTTTAACGTAGATTAGTTTTTAGAGCCTCTACTAACGCAAAACCTCTGATACCGAGTTCGGTTCAGAGGTTTTCTTATGCGCTTTAAGTGAAGATTACTTGGCAGCGGCCTCTTTAGCTTTGGCTTCTTTAGCCTTGCCTTCATCAGCAGCTTTTTCTTCAGCCTTAGCTTCTTTGCCGCCTTCTTTGTATTCGGCTGCTTGGGCCTTGGCGTTCTCTTTAGCTTCCTGAGCCAAGATCAGCTTCTCTTTCTTAGCTTTCAGATCGGCAGCTGCAACATCAAGTTTTGCAGTCAGGTTGGCCAGGAACTTCTCAGCCATTTCGATGTGTTCGATTTTACGGGCCTTTTTGGCTTTCCTCAGATCAGCGACAACGGCGAGAATGCGTTTTTCAATCTTTTTGGCCTGTTTGGCGGATGTCTTTTTCATTTTGTGTCTCCTTGCTGTTAGGAACTTTCTCTTGTTCAATAATTTCTTTCTGCTCTTTTTCGAACAATTCTTCGCGTCTTTTTACTGCCGGTTCAAAAGGCATCGGAGGCGGCGTCAAATACTCAATGCCGTCAATTAACGGAGGCACTGTTTTCGCCCGCAGATTCTTCGAAGGCAGACGCTCGGTCGTTCCGTACTTGTTCGGCTGTGCCGGATCAGGAGCCCAGCACATGACAAAAAAGCAAATCGGAGGAACTATAGCAGGAAAAACCCACCAACCCGAATATCCGCAGTCATGTAATCGGCGAATAAACAATAGAACGGAAGGAATTGATGTTAAAGCCGCATAAATCGGCAGGACGATCGGAAAACCGGTGAAAAGCAAATCAATGCCTGCCGCCAGCGCAAGAAAGATGCATTGAAAAAATACAAAGCACCACACTTCGACTCTTCCTGCGCGTCCGTGGAAATCCTCCACATGGCTAACGGAAAAAATAAACCAACGAAATGCAGTCTTCATTCAACAAATCCCCTTAAGACTTCCATCTTAGGAGGATGACGAATTATTCGGCTGTTTGATTACCCGATTAGGTCTATCCAAAAAGCAAGGGGGCCGAAGCCCCCCTCTCTTTAGATCAATATCCGAACGGAATTACGGAACCATATCGGAGATTTCGTCTTTGCGGACCTTCTTCACCAAGTCCTCGCGCTTGACTCCTAAGTACAAGGCAATCGCAGCGGACACGAACACGGAAGAATAAACGCCCAGCAAAATACCGATGGTCAGAGCCAGCGCGAAGTAATGCAGAGCCGGACCGCCGAAGAAGAACATCGACAGCGTAACCATCAAGGTCGAGCTGTGAGTGATCACCGTACGGGAAATGGTCTGCGTAATCGCGGTATTGACGATTTCCACCGGCGTGCCTTTACGGATCTTGCGGAAGCATTCACGGCAGCGGTCGAAAATAATCACGGACTCGTTGACCGAGTAACCCAAAACCGCAAGAACGGCCGCCAGAACCGGCAGAGAGAATTCCCACTGGAACAGCGAGAAGACACCGAGCACCAGGAAAACGTCGTGCATATTCGCAATAATGGCCGCAACAGCGAACTTCCATTCGAAACGGAAGGCCAAGTAAATCATGATACCGACGATCACCAGGAGCAAAGCCGTCAGACCGTCGGTAGCGAGTTCTTCACCGACCTGCGGTCCCACGAATTCCGTGCGGCGCAGCTGAGCTTCCGGAGCTTTCTCATGAATGACTTTCATGACTTCTTCGCTCATCTGAGCAGAAGTCTTGTTGCCTTTCAGAGGAAGCCGGATCTGAGCGTCGCGGGCTGTACCGAAGTTCACGACCTGGACTTCACCGCCCGTGGCTTTTTCCAAGTCCACGCGCAGCTCCTGCACCGGAACGGCATCCGGGTAGTTGACTTCCATCACCAAACCGCCGGTGAACTCAATGGAGAAAGCCAAACCGCGAACGACCAAGAGCCCAATCGCAATAAAGAAAGAAATAAACGAAATCGCGTTCAGTATCTTGGAATACTTCATGAACGGAATCGTTTTGTGGATTCTAAACAGTTCCATGGTTAAGCTCCTTTCGCCGTTGACTTGTCGGCGTCAGGACGCCAAATTTGACCGATAGAAAGCGAAGTGAGTTTCTTGCGGCGGCCGTACCAGAGGTTGACGAGTGCGCGGGACACCATCACGGACGTGAAGATAGAGGTCAAGATACCTAAGCAGTGAACCACCGCGAAGCCTCTGACCGGGCCGGAGCCGAAAATCAACAGCGCGATACCGGCGATCAAGCTCGTAATGTTGGAGTCCAAAATCGTGTTGAACGCCATGTCGTAGCCCTCTTTGATCGCCTGCTGCGGCGTACGGTTTTCACGCAGTTCTTCACGAATACGCTCGTTAATCAGCACGTTCGCGTCAACCGCCATACCGAGTGTCAGCGCCATGGCCGCAATACCCGGCAACGTCAGCGTTGCCTGCAGCATTGAGAGGATGGCAACTAACAGGAACAAGTTGCAGGTCAATGCGATCGCAGAGAACACACCGAAGAGGTGGTAGTAGATGACCATGAACACGGAAACTGCGATGAAGCCCCACAGCGTGGATTCGAAACCGGCTTTAATGTTTGCGGCACCCAAGCTCGGACCGACCAGACGTTCTTCAATGATTTCCATCGGAGCGGCCAGGGAACCGGCACGAAGCAGCAAGGCGGTGTCCGTGGCTTCAACCGTAGTCATACGGCCGGAAATTTGAACGCGTCCGCCGCCGATTTCCTGACGGATTACGGGAGCCGTCACGACTTCGCCCTTACCCTTTTCAAACAGGATAATGGCCATGCGTTTGCCGACGTTTTCACGAGTGACGTCTTTGAAAATACGTGCGCCCTTAGCATCCAGCGTCAGGTTAACCGTCGGCTCGTGCGTCTGGTTGTCAAAGCCCGGCTGAGCGTCATTGAGGTTGTCACCGGTCAGGACGACCTGACGTTTAACCAGAATGTCGCGGCCTTCACGGTCTTTAAAGCGCTCGGTACCGAAAGGAACCGTGCCCTGAGAAAGCTGGGCCAGCGCTTCGGGACTGTCGTCAACCATACGCACTTCAAGCGTTGCGGTACGACCTAAGATGTCCTTGGCTTTAGCCGTGTCCTGAACACCCGGGAGCTGAACCACAATACGGTCTGCACCCTGCTGAGCGATCACAGGTTCGGCCACGCCGAGTTCGTTGATTCGGTTATGCAGAGTCGCCACGTTCTGCTTCAAAGCGTAGGACTGAACGTCGCTCATCGCTTTCTGAGACATCGTAGCGCGAATCATGAACTTGCCGTTCTGATCTTCTTTCGCAAAGGTGAGATCGGTCTGACGGTTACGGAGAACATCCATAGCCGCTTCAAGATCCTGCTCATTGCGGAAAGAGATTTCAAGTGTGTCGCCGACACGGACAATACCGGCATGACGGATCTTATGGTCACGAAGCAGTGTTCTGACTTCGCCGGTCGCAGCTTCAATGCGTTTTGTCACGGCCGCCTTCATGTCTACGGCGAGCAGAAAGTGCACACCGCCGCGAAGGTCAAGACCGAGATACATCGGAAGCGCGTTGATCTTAAGCAGCCAAGTCGGAGTATTCGGAACGAGGTTAAGCGCGACGATATAAGAAGGATCGGCAGGATCCGGATTCAGTGCTTTTTCAAGCACGTCGCGGGAACGGAGCTGAAGTTCGCCGTCTGTCGGAGCAAAACGTACGCGAACCGAGTTCTGCTGAGCGCCCTGCTCAAAGAAAACGCCGTTGGGTTTGATTTGAGCGGCGGCAAGTGCGTCTTCAACCGTCTTTAACGTCTGTTCGGTTACTTTAACCGTTGCCTTACCCGGGCTGACCTGAACGGCCGGAGACTCACCGTAGAAATTGGGGAGCGTATATACCGCTGCGACGATCAAAATCACCGCAATCAATATATATTTCCAAAGAGGGTATCGATTCATAACTATCGTTGTGCCGGCTTACGCCGGCACATAAAGGTAGGTACAACACAAACGACCGTCTCAAAAAGCGGAAACGGTCGTCCTATCAAGCTATCACTTGAAAATTAGAACTTGACCGTGCCTTTGGGGAGAACAGCCTGAATTGCAACGCGCTGGAAAGTGATGACAACGGGTTTGTCGTCAACAGCAGCAATCTGAAGGTTGATGTAGTTCTCATCGGCAGCAACAATCTTGCCGCAGATACCGCCGGCAGTGATCACTTCATTTCCGGTGGTAAGAGAATCGATCATCTTCTTGTGTTCTTTCTGACGTTTCTGCTGAGGACGGATCAAAAGGAACCAGAAAACGGCAAAAATGAGGATCATTACGCCGAAAGACGAGAACATGCTTTCAAGTCCGCCGGGCTGCGCAGCAGCGCCGGAGGCTGCCTGTGCATATGCTTCAGAGATAAACAATTTAAAACTCCAACTGTGAGATATGGGTTCACTGAGGGCAGTGAAAATTTTCGACGTCCAGTGCTAAGGTCTCTTAAGAATTTCTTCTGTAAATCCGAGTCCTGTCACGGTTCCCTTTGCCTCTCAAAAGAATGCAAAGGGCAATCCGGGCGCGCCCCGCCCTTTTTAAACTTCGTATTCTACTTTCTTTCGCTTAAGTTGAGCTTGCAGAAATCAGGCAATCTTATAAAAAACTCAGTAAATTCACGGAGTTCGTTGAAATTGCCCGAAGTTATTAGTCTGTTCCGCGGGCTCTGTCTTCTGCGAACTTCTTGCACCAGGCTTCGAAATTGCCCTGATCCAAGGCCTCACGAATTTCCTTCATGAGATTCAAGTAGTAGTGCAAATTGTGAATCGTGTTCAGTCTGGCGCCGAGAATCTCATTGACCTTCTGCAGATGGTGCAGGTAGGCGCGGGAGAAGTTGCGGCAGCAGTAGCAGTCGCAGCTCTCGTCGAGCGGACGAAGGTCATACTTATGTTTAGCGTTTCTAAGCTTTATATCACCGTAACGAGTGAAGAGCCAGCCGTTTCTTGCGTTACGGGTGGGCATCACACAGTCAAACATATCGATACCGCGCTTGACGCCTTCCACCAAGTCTTCCGGCGTACCGACGCCCATCAGGTAGCGCGGTTTATCTTCAGGCATACGAGTCTTGAGATGATCAAGAATCTTCAGCATCTCTTCTTTCGGTTCGCCGACGGAGAGACCGCCGATCGCGTAGCCGTCAAAGCCGATGGCTTTAAGACCTTCGAGAGATTCGTCGCGCAGGTGCTCGAACATGCCGCCCTGGACGATACCGAACAGTGCGTTCGGATTCTGCAGACGATCGAATTCATCGCGGGAGCGGCGAGCCCAGCGCAGAGAAAGGCGCATGGAGTCCGCAGCTTCTTTTTCCGTGGCGGGGCGGCCGTCGATCTCATACGGTGTACATTCGTCGAAAATCATCGCGATATCGGAGTTCAGCACCTTCTGGATTTCCATCGAAACTTCAGGCGTCAGGAAGAGCCGCTCACCGTTGATCGGAGAAGCAAAACGCACGCCTTCTTCAGTAATTTTGCGCAGTTTGCCCAAAGAGAAGACCTGAAAGCCGCCGGAGTCCGTCAGAATCGGTTTCTCCCACCCCATAAAGCCGTGAAGACCGCCGTGCTCGGCGATGACTTCCAGACCGGGTCTGAGCCAAAGATGGAACGTATTGCCGAGCAAAATCTGTGTTCCGATTTCGTTGAGCTCAAGCGGGCTCATTGCCTTGACGGTACCGTAGGTGCCGACCGGCATAAACACTGGCGTCTGAACAACGCCGTGGTTCAGATGGATTTCAGCGCGGCGCGCAAATCCTTCAGTTTTGTGGAGTTTGAATGTAAGACTCATTGGTTTACCTTTTGCTCAAGGAAGCACGCATCTCCATAGCTGAAGAAACGATATTTTTCATCGACGGCATGTTTGTAGGCCGCCAGGATTTCATCTCGTCCGCACAGGGCGCTCACCAGCATGACCAAGGTGGACTTGGGCAGATGGAAGTTCGTCACCATTGCATCGCAGACTTTGAATTCATAGCCGGGTTTAATAAAGAGGCGCGTATCGGCGCTTTCTGCCCTGACCTTGCCTTCCGGATTTTGGGAGGCGCTCGCCTCGACGGTTCTTAAGCTCGTGGTACCCACGCAGACAACACGGCGTCCTTCGGCCTTGGCTTTGTTAATCTTTTCGGCTGCTTCCGGAGAGATGCTGTACCACTCGGAATGCATGACGTGCTCGGAGAGGTTTTCAACACGCACGGGCTGGAAAGTACCGGCGCCGACATGCAGCGTCACGAAAACTTCTTCACAGTCTTTATCGCGAATCTGCTGAAGCAGTTCATCCGTGAAGTGGAGCCCTGCCGTCGGTGCGGCAACGGCACCGGGATACTTGGCATAGACCGTCTGATAACGGCTTTCGTCGGATTTTTCAGCGGCATGCTGAATATAGGGCGGCAGCGGAACTTTGCCGTATTCATCTAACACTTCCAGGACCGGATGATCAAACTTGAGACGGAAAAATTCGCCTTCGCGGCCGAGCACTTCGGCTCTTGCCGGCTCTTTTCCTTCCGGATGATCGAAATACAGGATCGTTCCCGGTTTTGCCGCTTTACTGGCACGCATCATCGAAATGGCTTCATAGGTTCCGGTGACGCGTTCGGTCATTGCTTCGAAGACACCGCCGGTTTCTTTCTTACCGTTCAAGCGGGCCTTAATGACCTTCGTGTTGTTAAAGACAAGAAGATCGCCAGGCTTGAGCAAATTCAGAATGTCTCTGAAATGCAGGTCTTCTACAGAGCCGTCGGGTTTGACGTGCAGAAGACGCGAGGCCGCGCGATCTTTCAGCGGATACTGCGCGATCAAAGATTCGGGCAGTTCAAAATCAAAATCTGATAAGTGTTGTTCTTTCGTTTCCATGGCTTGACCGGCCAATTGCAAAAAGTGAAAAGTTAAATAATGTGAGGTTTCCCGGGAGGATCGTTGACGTAAGTCACTTCCAAAATCTCAAGTTTCTTTACGCCTTTCGGTGTCGGCAGAAGCACGGTGTCTCCCTCAAAATGTTTGAGGAAAACTCGCGCGATCGGAGAGATCCAGGAAACATCTCCTACCGAGGCATCAGCCTCGTCGATCCCGACAATACGAATCTTGGATTCATCGCCCTGCTCATTGGCATAAACGATGGTGGCGCCGAAGAAGATCTGATCTGTCGGCGGTCTTTTATCGATATCGATGACTTCGCTCGCCTCGATTCGCTTATTCAGGAAGCGGATGCGGCGGTCGATTTCACGCAGACGCTGTTTTCCGTACTGGTAGTCAGCGTTTTCGCTGCGGTCGCCGTTGGAAGCCGCCCAAGCAACGACATTCACGACGTTCGGGCGCTCGACTAAAACCAGATTCTTGCGCTCATCAAGAAGCCGGTTGTAGCAGGCGCGCGTCATATAGTTCTTTGTCCCGTGAATTTCGGGAATTTTGACTTCTTCTTCGTCGTCTTCGTCGATATCTTTGAATTCAAGATCTTCGTTCATTTTTAAAGCTCGATGAACAGATGAAATGATTTAAATCCCGCGTCTGAACCAAACAGCTTTTACGAAGTTTTTACTGCGTTTCTTCGATGAGCTGTCACTGTCCTTCCGCACTAAAAATAGAGAGACCGCGGAAGCGGCCTCTTCTATTGCAATCGTTATTTTAGGCTTTAGGACGATCGTCGGAATCCTTCGGCTTATCTTCCGGTTTCACTTCCTCGGAAGGAGCTTCAGGTTCAGGCGACTCGGTCTGCGGAGCCTGCTCCGTCTTCTCTTCTGCCGGAGCTGCCTGAGCGGTCTGTTCTCCTTCAGCCGGCTGAGCCGCTTCTTCGTTCTTTCTGCGAACCTTGCTCAGCTGCTTGGGAGGACGCGGATCCTTACCGTTCATGATGTCGTCGATCTGCTCGGCGTCAATGGTTTCCCATTCGAGCAGAGCGTTCGCCATCTTGTGCATTTCATCCTGATGAGACTCGATGAGCTTACGGGCAATTGCGTACTGTTCGTCAATAATGCGGCGAACTTCTGCATCGACCTTTTCCATCGTGCTCTCGGAGATATGCTTGGACTGAGTCACGGAGCGGCCGAGGAACACTTCGTTCTCGTTTTCACCGTAAACCATCGGGCCCATCACATCGCTCATGCCGTAGCGGACGACCATGTCGCGAGCCATCTGAGTGGCGCGTTCAAAGTCATTAGACGCACCCGTTGTCATCTGATGCATGAAAACTTCTTCGGCAATACGTCCGCCGAACAGGATGGCGATACGAGAGAGCAGATACTGCTTGTCATAAGAGTAATGGTCTTCGGCAGGCAGCTGCATCGTCAGACCCAACGCACGTCCGCGAGGAATAATCGTGACTTTGTGTACGGGGTCGCTCTTCGGCATCAGACGTGCAACCAGAGCATGGCCGGATTCGTGGTAAGCCGTGTTGCGTTTTTCGTCTTCGGACATGACCATGGCTTTGCGCTCAGCGCCCATCATGATCTTGTCTTTAGCGCGTTCGAAGTCTTCCATGGCAACTACACGGCCGTTGCGGCGAGCGGCAAACAAGGCCGCTTCGTTCACGAGGTTAGCCAAATCGGCACCGGAGAAGCCGGGCGTACCGCGAGCGAGGACAGACTCGTCCACGTCGGCGCCGACCGGAATCTTGCGCATGTGAACTTTCAGAATCTGTTCACGGCCGCGAATATCGGGCAGCGGAACCACGACCTGACGGTCAAAGCGGCCCGGACGCAGCAATGCGGGGTCGAGAACGTCGGGGCGATTCGTGGCAGCGATCACGATGACGCTGCTGTTGGTGTCGAAACCGTCCATCTCGACGAGCATCTGGTTCAAAGTCTGTTCGCGTTCGTCATTGCCTCCGCCGAGACCGGCGCCGCGCTGACGGCCGACCGCATCAATTTCGTCGATGAAGATGATGCAGGGAGAATTCTTCTTAGCGTTCTCGAACATGTCGCGAACACGAGCGGCACCGACACCGACGAACATTTCAACGAAGTCGGAACCGGAAATTGTGAAGAAGGGAACTTTGGCTTCGCCGGCAATGGCTTTGGCCAAAAGTGTTTTACCGGTACCCGGAGAGCCGACGAGCAGCACGCCGCGGGGAATACGACCACCTAAGCGCTGATAACGGCTCGGATCCTTGAGGTAATCCACGATTTCGGTCACTTCTTCTTTGGCTTCATCGCAGCCGGCGACGTCGGCAAAAGTGACATTGTTATTCGAGCTGTCGAGCATTCTGGCTTTAGATTTGCCGAAGCTGAAAGCACCGCCCTTTCCGCCGCCCTGCATTTGACGCATGAAGAAAATCCACACGCCGATGAGGATGAGCATCGGGAACCAAGAAATAAAGATGGAAGCTAAGAAGCTCTGTTCTTCATCAGGCTGACCGTAGACCTGAACACCGGCCTTACGGAGATCTTCAACCATCCAAAGGTCTCCGGGAGCTGTGATCTTATAGGCAGCTCCTTCCGTCGGAGTGACGGTAAGCGTACGACCCTGAACATCGACGCGTTTAATTTTGCCTTCCTTGGCTTGGTCCATAAATTGCGTATAGCTCGTGGACGGTTCATTAGCCACCATCTTCTTAGCGCTGTCAAACTGCTTAAATACAGTAAACAGCACTAAGGCAATCACGATCCATACGGCAACTTTGGCGAATAAATTATTTTTGTTCAAAATTTCACCTCAAATGCACGGCCTATGGGGCCGTCGGTTGTCGATTTATAAGGGCGAAACCCGCCCTGATTATCAAACAATACCAAAAACCGAGTAACAAAAAAGGCCTTTCTTACCTTTTCTTGCGATTTCTATAAATTATGAATAATACTTAGCCTAAAAACCTAATTTTTTCTCAGTTCGGGAGCTGAAGTTACAAGCCGTAAGCCACTTCAACCTGCCGAATAGAGGGCGAATCCTCTAAATCTCGGACCAATGTCCAATCGGCGGCTGCTTTATACGGACAGGGCAGACGAACTCGGAAACTGCGGTCGTCCGAGAATTCGAAGTCCACGCGGATCGCTTCTTCGGGATGCGTCATCTGGACGTCCAAAATCAGGCGCTCGAGCTCCTTCGGATCGGCTTCTTCCGCCGGCTGAATGACAATATGCGCTCTCTGGCGATGACGCAGTTCGTAGAGCGGATAGAAGGCTCCGGGACTTGCCCAGGTCTTTCCGCTCTTCTTACTGTGAGACTTTTTAAGTTCCACGACCACAATCTCGCCTTTGGGAATCTCTTTGATTCGGACTCTTTCCTGTTCGAAGTACTGGTTCTTAACGCTGTAGTCCACCGGACCGTCGGGCGTCGCCAAATGCAGCGTAACGAACGGGGAACCGTCCTTGCCGCGGCGCTGTTCGCAGCCGAGATACATACCGGCAACGAGGTATTCCCCGGGATTCTCAGATTCGGTACCTGCCACAAGAGCTCCGAAATTACGCTTGAGTTCCGACTGATAGGCTTCCAGCGGATGACCCGAGAAATAGAAGCCGAGAACATACTGCTCTTTTTCCATCCGAGTGCGGTCACTCCAAGGCGCAACTTCCTTGATCGGTACTTCATTAGACGGTTCTTCTCCGAAGAGGCTGAACTGGTCAGCCGCCTTTTCGTTTTCCTGAGCAGACTGAACTACCACGTCAGCATTTTCAAACCACTTGCGGCGATTGGGCTCAATGGAATCAAAGACGCCTGCCATTGCAAAGACCTGGATAATCTTCTTCGTGATGAGCTGAGAGCCCACCCGTTTGACGAGATCGAACGGGTCTTTGAACGGACCATTTTGTTCTCTTTCGGTCTTGATAGCTTCTGCAGGTGCTGAACCCACACCCTTTAGGGCGCCTAAGCCCATACGAATTTCCATCGTCTTGGGACTGGTATAGTTAAATTCGCTCTCGTTGATATCCGGCCCGAGAAGTTTGACACTATGGCGTTTAGCATCCATCAAAATCTTCAGAGACTTCTCCGGATCGGTCATCACTTCACTCAAAGAGGAAGCCAGGAATTCTGCCGGGTAGTAATTCTTCAGCCAGCCGGTTTTATAGGCAACATAAGAGTATGCAGCAGCGTGGGATTTGTTAAAGCCGTAGCCTGCGAACTTACGCATTAACTCGAATAAGTGAGCGGCCACTTCCTCAGAAACGCCGTTCTTTGCCGCACCTTCGATGAACACTTTGCTCTGGCGTTCCATTTCGGCAACGTCTTTCTTACCCATGGCGCGTCGAAGAATGTCAGCGCCGCCGAGTGAGTAGCCGCCGATCTTCTGCGCCACCAGCATCACCTGTTCCTGATACACCATAATGCCGGCCGTATCTTCCAGAATCGGAATCAAACGGGGATCCGCATATTCGGCTTTCTTGCGTCCGGCACGAATATCCAGGAAGTCCGGAATCAGGTCCATCGGGCCCGGACGATACAAGGCGTTCAAAGCGATCAAGTCGGAAAGCTGAGTCGGTTTCGCATCAATCAGAAGCTTGTGCATACCCGGAGATTCAAACTGGAACACGGCAACCGTATCTCCGGTCTGGAAAATCTTCTTGTACGTGTCCTCATCATCGCACTCCATGTGCTCAATGTCCGGACGAACGCCGGTGTTCTTTTCGATGTAGTCGAGCGCACGTTCAATAATCGTGAGCGTTGTCAGACCAAGGAAGTCGAACTTCACCAGACCTACGGCTTCCACGTCCTTTTTGTCATACATACTGATGACGTTTTCCGGCAGCATGCCTGCTGCGTAGAGCGGACAGAAATCAATCAGTTTGCCCGGTGCAATCAGCACGCCGCCTGCGTGAATGCCCAAGCTTCGGGTGGTGCCTTCCAATTTCAAGGCGTACTCAATGAGTTTGCGGGCCTGAGGATTGTTGCGAACTTCAGCGCGGAACTGCGGCTCTTCGCTGAGCGCTTCTTCAAGGGTCGTGTTGTGACCGGGGCGCGTCGGAATCATGCGGGAAAGGCGATCAGCCTCGGAATACGACATATCGAGAACACGGCCGACATCCTTAATGACGCCCTTGGCACCCATCGTACCGAAGGTCGCAATCTGGCTCACGGACTCTTCGCCGTACTTGGATTTCACGTACTCAATCACGCGTCCGCGGTTGTTCTGGCAGAAGTCCACGTCAAAGTCAGGCATGGACACACGTTCCGGATTCAGAAAGCGTTCGAACAGCAAGTCGTACGCAAGCGGATCCAAGTCGGTAATACCCAAGCTGTAAGCCACCAAGGAACCGGCACCCGAACCGCGGCCCGGACCCACAGGACAGCCGTGGGTCTTGGCCCAGTTAATAAAGTCTTGCACGATGAGGAAGTAACCCGGGAAGTCCATGTCCTGAATGATCTTGATCTCACGCTCCAGGCGTTCCTTGTAGCGCGGGAACTCTGCTTCGCGTTTTTTCTCATCCGGATATAAGACTTTCAGGCGGCGGTCTAGGCCCTCGCGCGCGAGCTGTGCCATGTAGTCTTTGAGAGACATACCGTCGGGCGTCGGGAAAATCGGCAGCTGCGGTTTCCCGAGTTTGATCGTGACATTGCAGCGTTTTGCAATTTCAACGCTGTTTTCAATCGCAGAAGGAATGTCTTTGAAGAGCTCGCACATTTCTTCTTTCGTACGGAAATACTGCTGAGGCGTGTAAATACGAGGACGAGCCTTATTTGCCAGCGTGAAGCCGTCGGCAATCGCCACGCGAGCTTCATGGAATTCAAAATCTTCCGAGTTCTCAAACTGAATCGGCTGAGTAGCAACAACCGGCAGCCCGAGTTTCTTGGCGAGCTTGACGGATTCGGCGACGAGCATTTCGTCATTCGGGCGCCCCACTCTCTGCAGCTCCATAAAGAAGTGCGGGAATTTCTGGGACAATCTGCGGGCTTCCTGTTCGGCAGCCGATAAACTTCCGTTCAGGATAGCCTTACCGATCGCCCCGGTATTGAAGCCGGAGAGCACAATCAAGCCGTCGGCCATTTCCGGCGTAATCCAGTCGAGGTCGACTTCGCCTCTGTCTTTATATTGATTGGTGAGCCACGCACGGCTCAGCAGGTCGCAAAGCGTCAGGTAGCCCTGATGATTTCTCGCTAAAAATAAGAGGCGCAGATAATCATCACGGTTGTAGTGATTCGTAATCGAGCAGTCCGCGCCGAGAATCGGCTTGATACCGGCGGCTGATGCGGCTTTATAGAAAATGACATCACCGAACATCGCCGTGGCGTCTGTAATCGCCAGCGCCTTCATCCCGGAGGCAATCGCCTTATGTACTACTTTCTTCGGGTTGAGCATACCGTCTTTGATTGAGAACTCGGTATGCATACGAAGATGGACGAAATCTTGAGTCATATTTTCCAAAATAAAAAGATGCTGTTTTAAAACGGAGCTCAAAGCGTGCAGGAAAGTTTAGCGCAGCTGCCAAACATCCTCGACCCGTTCTTCGGCTTAATTGTTTTGAGCTGCTTCTGCGCTCAATGCGTAGTCTTTCAAATATTCATGGAAGGCTTGCGCCGCGCGGGAGAGCACTTTTTCCTTCTTTCTGATGAGATAGGTAGCAGAATGAAGTTTAGGGGATAAGGGCTTAACCATTAAGGGGCCGTTTGGATCCAGGTCGATTAAGTTATCAAAAGAGATCATCAGACCGAGGCCCTCTTCAACCATGAGTTTCGGCGTGTTGATCAGCGTGAAATACGCCACCACATTTAGCTCTTCAAGACTGCGCCCAAGCCAAGACTTCAAAAAGCCGGCACCTCGGGTTTGTGCTGACAATATCAGCGGACGATCTCGAAGCATCTGAGGTGTAACGAATGGCTCTTCTGCGAGCGGATCGTCTTTGCGCAGATAGACGCACCAATCTTCTTTCCAGGGCAAGCGGGTGTATTCGTATTTCGAGACGTCAAAAGGATCAAACACAATTCCGAGGTCGGAGAGCCCGACATTCAACTGATAGGCCACATTAGCGCTGTTGCCGCTCGTCACTGAGAACTCAACCTTCGGATGTATAGCTTTAAAAAGCGACATCGCCCGAATGACATTGCGCATGCCTTCAGACTCACCGGCAGCGATCCGCACTTCCCCGCTCAGCTCACTACCCTTTGAATCTACAAATTCGGCCTTGGTCTTGTCCACCAAAGACAAGATTTCTTCCGCCCGCATTCTGAGAAGTTCGCCTTCCTCAGTGATTTCCACTCCGCGGGCCGTGCGAACAAACAACTGCGCGTTCAACTCTTCTTCCAAGGCCTTAAGCGCCCGAGAGATGTTCGGCTGAGTCAGATGCAGGGATTCCGCGGCCTTTTGAACGCCGTTGTTTTCTGCGACAGCAAGGAAGAAACGAAGACTTCTCAAATTCATATACTAAAAAAGCATATCTTAGTTGTTAAATAAGTATTTGATATGTTAAAACAAAGCTTCTATTCTGTCCCTACTCGTTTTCAACGTCAGTCGAAAATCATGCAAAGAAGATCTTTCATTATCGGAGCTGCAACACTTACCGCTTTAACCGTTGCGGGACCTGTACGCTCCTTGGAGGGAAAAACAAAGATGAACAATTTAGAGAAATGGGACAAAACGTTCCCGCAGGACGACAGGGTCGAACATAAAAAAGTATCTTTTTATACCCGCTTCGGCACGAGATTAATCGGTAACCTATATTGCCCCAAAGGCGTGTCGGGCGACCTGCCGGCTATCGCTGTTTGCGGCCCGTTCGGAGCAGTCAAGGAACAGGCTTCGGGACTTTATGCGCAGACATTGGCCGCAAACGGCTTCGTGACTTTAGCTTTTGATCCGTCCTTTACCGGTGAAAGCTCCGGCTTCCCCCGCAATCTAGCTTCTCCTGACATCAGTACGGAAGATTTCTCCGCAGCTGTCGATTATCTGTCGAACCTCAAGGGCGTCGACCACAACAAGATCGGGGTGCTCGGCATCTGCGGATTCGGCGGTTTTGCATTGAACGCCGCTGCAATCGACACCCGCATCAAAGCTACCGTCACCTCCACTATGTACGACATGAGCCGTGTGAACACCTATGGCTATTTCGACAAGATGGATAAAAATGCTCGCTATGCATTGAAGCAGGAATTGAATGCCCAGCGTACCGAAGACACCAAAGACGGAACCTACGCACCCGGCGCAGGTCTGCCTGATAAACTTACCGGCGATGAACCTCAGTTCGTAAAAGATTACTGGGAGTATTACAAGACACCGAGAGGCTTCCATCCGAGGTCCATCAACTCCAACGGACACTGGAACAAGACTTCGGCGCTCTCCTTCATCAATACACCGCTGCTGACTTTCGCTGACGAAATTAGAAGTCCGGTGCTGATGATCCACGGAGAAAAAGCCCACTCTCTGTATTTCAGCAAAGACGCTTTCAAGAAGCTCACCGGCGACAACAAAACACTCATGATTATTCCGGCAGCCAATCACACGGATCTCTACGACAACATGAAATATATTCCTATGAGGGAAATCGTTGCGTTTTACAAAAAGAGTTTTTCTTAAAACAAACGCTTCTTGATTCGCCTTTCGAGGGCGGCCTATCGGCCGCCCTTCTGTTTTTATTAGAAATAAATTATTACAATACGCAAAAGTCTTTTATCGATACTTTGTCCTAATTAGGATAGTATATTAATCAAGATTTAATGTTATTAAAGGCAATGACTAATTCTCGTAACACGATTCAGAGACAACTGGTATTAAGCGCAGTAAGGCAGCTGCAGAACCATCCGACTGCTGACGAGGTTTATCAGGAAGTTCAAAAAAACTGCCCGACCATCAGCCGTGCAACTGTTTACAGAAACTTAAAACTGTTAGCAGAAGAAGGAGAAATTCGACTTCGCAACATCTCAGGTTCTCCTGAACGTTACGACCATATTTGCAGCAATCACTATCACCTGAGGTGCGAGCAATGCGGCAAGGTAATGGATGTAGAAATGCCTTACATGGCATTTCTAGATGAGAAAGTCAGAAAAAGAAATAAATATCTGATAAAGAGTCATGACCTCACATTTGTCGGGCTCTGTCCCGAGTGCGCCAAGAAAAAACATTAAACCGAATTGAAATTGATACCGTCCTCACTAAGGAGAAAAGTATGAGAAGCATCACGTCTTTTGATTTGCAGTACGCACATCGTTTTCTTAATTTTCAAGGAGAAGCCCAGTATTTACACGGACATACCGGTGTTTTAACCATCGAAGTTGAAGACACGATCGAACCTGGGGTCAATATGGTCTTTCCTTGCAACGAAATTCGAAAGACTGCTTGGGAAGTTTTGAAGAACTTCGACCACGCTCTGATTCTTAGAGAGGATGATCCTTTGCTTCCCGCTATCCTTGCCGTCTACGATGCACAAGGCATTCGAAACGGAGCTCCCTCCAACAGAATGAAGGGTGCTCCAGTTAAGACAGACCTCATTACCTGTTATCCCGATTGCCGTCTTGTCGTTACAAAGGAAACGCTCACCACGGAAGGAATGATCAAGATCGCTTACGATCTGCTGAAAGACAAACTCAACATTGCCAAAATCACTTTCACGAGCGGTGTAAATGCAGCTTCTCAGGAATATAAACCTCAAGGAACTGTGGACCGCTGTCCTCTCTGCGGTATCGCGTTAGATGAGAACGGCGTATGCCCGAAGTGCGGTTACCGCAAATAGGACGATAACCTTTTGACAAGTAGCCTCTCCCAAGGGGTTAAAAAATCTCAGCAGGGTTTCTCTCAGAAGGAAAACCTGCTGTTTCTCTTGCAGCCGGTTATTTCAAATCACGCGCAACAATATACACTTCTGCCGAAGAACTTCTGGAGGCCTCGGGCTTTCGCACGGAAACCTTTCTAAAAGTTTTTTTGCAAGCTTCAACGTACTGAGAATAGCCGCTCCCCTGAAACACCTTGCAAACAAAAGAACCGTTCTTCTTGAGGTTCTCTTTAGCGAAATCCAAGGCCAGTTCATTCAAGAGCAGGCAGCGGGCAGCGTCGGCCGCGGCAACACCGGACAAGTTCGGGGCCATATCGGAGAGAACGACGTCGACCTTCTCCCCTTCCAAGAGATCGGTTAGCTTGTCTGCGACTTCCTGCTCTCGGAAGTCGCCCTGCAGGAAATGGACACCTTCAATCGGCTCCATCGGCAGGATATCCATGGCGATAACTTTACCGTCGATTTTCCCGTCCTTATCGGTCAGACGCTCTTTAACAATTTGGGTCCAGGACCCGGGCGCAGCGCCTAAATCGACAACACTCATGCCGGGTTTGATGATTTTATCTTTATCATCAATCTCCATGAGCTTGTAAACCGAACGGGCTCGGTAACCTTCCTGAACACTTTTCTTAACAAAAGGATCGGTCAGGTGACGCTTAATCCACGCAGGATTAGAGCGAAGTTTCTTTTCAGATACCGGCATAGGCTTACACTTTCAAAAAATCAAATAAGGAGTTAATAATGTCACAATTAGTGCTCGATCGTAACGCTCGCCTCTTACTTCAGGCAAAAGCACATCACCTTGATCCGGTGGTTCTGCTCGGCGGAAACGGTCTTACAGAAGCCGTGATTAAGGAAGTGGACCGCGCCTTAACCGCTCACGGCTTGATCAAGGTCAAAGTCCCGAGCGACGACAGAGAAGAACGCACGGCCATTTTTGAAGAGCTGGCTGACAAACTCGGCGCCGCCAAGATTACCCAAATCGGAAAACTTTTAGTCTTGTTCCGTCCGATTCCTGAAAAAGAAGAAACCGAAGAAACCCCGAAGGTTAAGAAAGCTGCTCCGGCAGCCGCTCGCAAGACCGGCGCCAAAGCACGCAACAACCGCAAGCGCCTCACGGAAATGATTCAGAACAAGAACAAGGAAGCTAAGAGCCTTCCCTGGGCTAAAACCGTGAAGAAAGGCAAGACACCGAAGGGCCAAGTAAAAGCAGTGGGAGCCAAAGGCAAAACCCTGGGCTCCCGCTTAGCCAGCAAGAATAAAGGCATCTCCGAAGAGTAACTGCCTTTATCGATGCATCAATTAGATGTATTGGACCGAAATAATTTCGTATTCCGACAGGCCCCCCGGGGCCTGTACTTCCACCTCGTCCCCTTCCGACTTGCCGATTAAGGCACGAGCCATCGGGCTAGCCACGGAAATACGACCGAGTTTAGTGTCGCTTTCATCGTTGCCCACAATCTGAACCGTTTGACGATTGCCTGTCTCAACATCTTCAATCGTCACAGTGGCGCTGAACACAACTTTGCCGTTATCCGGAAGTGTGGACGGATCAATCACCTGGAACTGAGCAATTTTGCTCTCGAGCTCTAAAATTCGGCCTTCAATAAAGGCCTGAGACTCTCTGGCTGCATCATATTCGGCATTTTCAGAAAGGTCTCCCTTTTCACGTGCTTCGGCAATTGCCTGAACAACCGCAGGTCTATCCTGCGTTTTCAAACGCTGAAGCTCGTCTTTCAACATCTTTGCCCCGCGGGCAGTAATAGGTATAGGCATTTTCTAAAAATCTAAAGGCGGTCGTTGACCGCCTGTTTATTAACGAATGCGCTAATCATAGCGCATTCAGTTATGAGGTTTCTCTCATTGCTCCTGATGCGGGCCGAACTCCCGCTTTCTCCCAAGCAACGTTTCTTCCGTCGTTTATGCCAAAGAGGAAACTAAGACTGCCTTAATTGTATGAAGGCGGTTTCCGGCCTGCTGGAACACAATAGAAGCAGGAGACTCAAATACTTCTTCAGTCACCTCCACACCGCCCGCGAGTTCCGGGTGAGCCTTGATAACCGCTTCTCCGACCTTTGTCTCCGTGTTATGGTAGGCAGGCAGACAGTGCATAAATTTCACGTTCGGATTGCCGGAAGCTTCCATCAGTTTTTTATTGACTTGATAGGGCAGAAGCGCTTCGATACGTTCATCCCAAACTTCCTTTGGTTCTCCCATAGAGACCCAAATATCCGTATGGATGAAGTCCACCCCTTTTACCGCTGCTTCGGGATCTTCAGTAATCGTGATCCTTGCGCCCGAAGCCTTGGCGAATTCTCGGCACATGTCAATCAATTCCTGAGAGGTCCAATAAGCCTTTGGTGCTCCGATACGAACATCCATGCCCATTTTTGCGCCGACAAGTAGCAGAGAATTACCGGTGTTAAAGCGAGCATCTCCGAGATAAGCAAAAGAGATGTCTTTCCAGCGCTTTCCGCTGGCCTCTTTCATGGTAAGCAAGTCGCAGAGCATCTGGGTCGGATGCCATTCATCGGTCAGTCCGTTAAAAACAGGAACGCCCGCATACTCGGCGAGCTCTTCAACCGTTTCCTGCTTGAAGCCGCGAAATTCGATTGCGTCATACATGGAGCCCAAAACGCGAGCGGAGTCTTTAATACTTTCCTTATGACCAATCTGTGAAACAGCAGGATCAAAGAAAGTCGTATGTGCACCCTGATCATAGGCAGCCACTTCAAAGGCAGAACGAGTACGTGTAGAAGTTTTTTCAAAAATCAGCGCAATGCTTTTTCCGCGAAGCTGAGGACGTTCCGTACCTGCTCTTTTGGCCTTCTTAAGATCTTCGGCCAATGAAACCAAGTAATCAATCTCTTCGGGTGTGTGGTTCACAAGACTCAGTAAGGAACGATTTTTCAGATTAAAGGGCATATTTACTCCCGGTTAATTGCGCCTTCTTGAAAGAAAGCGCTCATAAGAATGAAATTAGTGCTGAAGGTGTTTGTGCAGCTCTTGCTGCGCATAAACCTCGGTATCCTGCATATGACGAATTCCTTCAATCACTGCCAAGGCATTTGCCATAGCCGTGTAGAAAGTCACGTGGTTAGCCAGTGAGGCAATTCGAATGGCGGAAGCATCTGCGATTTCAGAGCGGCTTTCGGCTGCGACTGCAATCACCAATTGGATAGTGCCGTTTTTCAATTCGTCCACAATATTCGGGCGCCCCTCGGAAACCTTGTTCACCACATCGCATCGGTAGCCGGCTTCGCGGATGACTTTGGCCGTGCCGCGAGTAGCAACGAGCTGATAGCCTGCTTCCGTGAAGTTCTTAGCGAGCTGCGGCAGACGAGGCTTGTCTTCTTCCTTGACGGAAATGAAGACGCGCCCGGACTTAGGAATCGCAGAATCGGCACCTAACTGGCTCTTAAAGAGAGCTTCGCCGAAGCTGCGGCCGACACCCATGACTTCGCCGGTGGAACGCATTTCCGGTCCGAGAACCGGGTCAACTCCTAAGAACTTGGCAAACGGGAAGACGGCTTCCTTAACGCTGTAGTGGTCGAGTTTAACTTCTACCGGCTGCTTCTGCTCTTCCAGACTCTGGCCGACCATACAGCGGGCGGCGATCTTAGCGAGCTGCTGTCCGGTGGACTTGGAAACAAACGGAACAGTTCTGGAAGCGCGCGGATTGACTTCGAGCACGAAGATTTCCGGATGATCGGAGAAGGCGTGCTGAATCGCAAACTGAACGTTCATCAGACCGACAACGTTTAAGGCGCGAGCCATTTCGCGGGTCTGGCGCTTAACTTCTTCGACCAGGGCCGGATCAAGAGAATACGGAGGAATCGAGCAAGCGGAGTCACCGGAGTGAACGCCGGCCTGTTCGATATGCTGCATCACGCCGCCGATTCTGACTTCTTTACCGTCAGAGACGGCATCGACGTCCATTTCAACGGCGTCATCCAAGAAGCGATCCAGAAGAACCGGAGAATCGAAAGAAACTTTAATGGCTTCGCGCATGTAGCGTTCGAGTTCGCTTCTGTCGTGCACGATATCCATGGCGCGACCGCCAAGCACGTAGCTCGGACGAACAACTAGCGGATAACCGATTTCGTCAGCCAAACGAATGGCCTCTTCTTCGGTGCGAGCGGTTCTGTTAGGGGGCTGATGAAGTCCGAGATTCTGCAGCAAGTGCTGGAAGCGTTCACGGTCTTCGGCAGCGTCAATGGAATCCGGAGACGTACCGATAATGTTGACGCCGTTGGCTTCCAGGGCGCGAGCGAGTTTAAGCGGAGTTTGGCCGCCATACTGAACAATGACGCCTTCGGGTTTTTCGACATCGATGATTTCGAGCACGTCTTCGAGCGTGACCGGTTCAAAGTACAGTCTGTCGCTCGTGTCGTAGTCGGTGGACACCGTTTCCGGGTTGCAGTTGACCATGATGGTTTCATAACCGTCTTCGCGGAGCGCCATAGAGGCATGAACGCAGCAATAGTCAAACTCGATACCCTGACCGATACGGTTGGGGCCACCGCCCAGAATCATGATCTTGCGGCGATCGGAAGGATTAACTTCAGATTCTTCCTCGTAGGTCGAATACATGTAAGCGGTATCCGTCGGGAATTCGCCTGCGCAGGTATCCACGCGTTTGTAGACCGGACGAATTCCGAGTTCGTAACGACGAGCACGAACCTGGTCTTCCTTGACCTTCAGAAGCTTAGCAATACGACGATCGGAGAAGCCTTTCTTCTTGAGGAAAAGCATTTCTTCCTTGGAGAGCTCAGGCAGGCTGTATTCCTTGAGACGGTTCTCAATATCGACAAGCTCTTTAACCTGAACCAAGAACCAAGGATCAATCTTGGTGGCGCGATGAGCTTCTTTGACGGTGTAGCCCAAACGGAAAGCGTCGGCCAAGTACCAGAGACGGTCGGGGCCCGGTTCACTGATCTCGTGGTGGATCGTAGCGCGATCGGTCGAGATTTCGTTTAAGCCGTCTTTACCGGTTTCCAGACCGCGAAGTGCTTTCTGAAGTGCTTCCTGGAAGGTACGGCCGATGGCCATCACTTCGCCGACTGACTTCATCTGTGTGGTCAGGCGCTTATCAGCTTGGGGGAATTTCTCGAAAGCAAAGCGCGGTGTCTTGACCACAACATAGTCGATGGTCGGTTCGAAAGATGCTGGAGTACGGCCGCCCGTGATTTCGTTTTTGAGTTCGTCGAGCGTATAGCCCACGGCCAGCTTGGCTGCTACTTTGGCGATCGGGAAGCCCGTTGCCTTAGAGGCCAGAGCGGAAGAGCGGGAAACACGCGGGTTCATCTCAATGACAACGAGCCGACCGTCTTTCGGGTTCACAGCGAACTGAACGTTGGAGCCGCCGGTGTCGACACCGATCTCTCGCAGAATAGCGATGGAGGCGTCACGCATGATCTGATATTCCTTATCAGTCAGCGTCTGAGCCGGCGCCACGGTGATGGAGTCACCGGTGTGGACACCCATAGGGTCGAAGTTTTCGATGGAGCAAACGATGATGCAGTTGTCTTTGCTGTCGCGGACAACTTCCATTTCGTATTCTTTCCAGCCGAGCAAGGACTCTTCAATCAAGAGTTCGTGTGTCGGGGAGAGTTCAAGACCGCGGGTACAAATCTGGATGAATTCTTCCATGTTGTACGCAATACCGCCGCCGGAGCCGCCGAGCGTAAAGCTCGGACGAATAATTGCCGGGAAGCCGATCTTAGCCTGGACTTTTAAAGCGTCGTCTAAAGAGTAAGCAATACCGGAGCGAGCGCTGCTCAGTCCGATCTTGTCCATTGCTTCTTTGAATTTCAGACGGTCTTCGGCTTTTTCAATCGCCTCGGGAGAAGCGCCGATCAGCTCGATATTGTATTTTTCGAGCACGCCGCTCTTTGCGAGTTCCATGGCGCAGTTAAGCGCCGTCTGGCCGCCCATGGTCGGGAGGATGGCATCCGGTCTTTCTTTTGCAATAATGCGTTCGACCACTTCTTTGGTGATCGGTTCAATATAAGTTACGTCCGCAGTCTGCGGGTCGGTCATGATGGTCGCCGGATTGCTGTTGACCAAAATAACCTTATAGCCTTCCTCACGGAGAGCTTTACAGGCCTGTGCACCGGAGTAATCGAACTCACAGGCTTGTCCGATGACAATCGGACCGGCTCCGATAATCAGAACCGATTTAATGTCAGTGCGCTTAGGCATGATTTCTTATTCCTTGGATGGATTGGGTTCAGCCATACCGGCTTCGATTAACTCGATGAGGATGTGAATGACTTTGATGTGCAGTTCCTGAACGCGGTCGGCAAAACGACCGGCAGGCGTGATGATGGCCACATCCGCAAGTTCGCAAATCGGAGTATTCGGTTTGCCGGTGAGAGCAACGACTTTTATTCCTTTCGCTTTCGCCGCTTGAGCTGCTTTGACGACGTTTTTACTCGTTCCGCTCGTTGTAATACCGAGCAGAACATCTCCTTCTCTGCCTATGCCTTCTACAAAACGAGAAAAGACATCTTCGTATCCATAATCGTTAGAAACGCAGGACATATGAGAGGGATCTGCCAGTGACATTGCCGCATAAGCGGGACGATCTTGTCTGAAGCGGCCGGAGAGTTCTTCGGCAAAGTGCATCGCGTCGCATAAAGAGCCGCCGTTGCCGCAGGACATAACTTTGCCGTTCTGCTTCATGGAGGCAACCATGAGGTCAGCCGCTTCGACGACCTTGCGGAGCATTTCCTCGTTGGAAAGCAGGTTGTCTAAACCGCTGCGGGCTTCTTGGAGCGCTGCTCTGACTGTCTGAACTTTATCTGTCATAAAGACTCTTTGTACTTCTGAATATTGGCAATGAAACGATCAAACAGCGGCTGAATGTCGTGCGGACCAGGGCTGGCTTCCGGGTGTCCCTGGAAGCAGAAGACCGGAGCATCTTTCAGTTCGAAGCCCTGAAGAGAACCGTCAAACAGCGACTTGTGCGTGACTTGAACATTCTCCGGCAGGCTTGCTTCATCAACCATAAAGCCATGGTTCTGACTTGTGATGTAAACACGCTTCGTTGCCAAATCCACCACCGGGTGGTTAGCGCCGTGATGACCGAACTTCATCTTGAGGGTCTTTCCGCCGACAGCCAAACCAAGGATCTGATGGCCCAAGCAGATGCCGAACAGAGGAATCTTGGCATCGATGGCTTTCTTGGCTACTTCAATCGCGAAGTCGCAGGGTTCAGGGTCTCCGGGACCGTTGGAAAGGAAGATACCGTCCGGATGAAGCGCCATGGCTTCTTCAAACGTTGTGCGCGCCGGAACAACATGAACGTGGATACCTCGATCGGCCATTAAGCGAAGGATGTTTTCTTTTACGCCGAAGTCCCAAGCGACCACGCTGTAGGGATAGTCTTCAGGCTGGAACGAACCGGGACGGCCGAGGCCATTGTCCATACGCCAAGTACCTTCGCCCCATTCGTAGCGATATGTCGTGCTGACTTTAGAAGCCAGTTCCTGGCCGACCATTCGAGGTGCTTCTGTAGCAGTTTTAGCCGCAACAGCGATTTCATGATCAGTGAGTTTGCCTTCAGCGGCAGCAACAATGCAGCCCGTCTGGGCGCCTGTCGTACGCAGAATGCGTGTCAGTCGTCGAGTGTCCACTTCGGCCAGTGCGACGATGCCGTTTTGTTTGAGATATTCCGTCAGACTTCGCTGACCTCGCCAATTGGAGACCACCGGAGACTCGCTGCGGATCACGAGGCCTGCAACGTGAACATCGGAAGATTCCACATCGTCTTGGTTTACGCCGACATTACCGATGTGTGGATAAGTAAGAGTAACGATTTGTCCTGTATAGGAAGGATCCGTGAGGATCTCTTGATAGCCCGTCATTGCCGTATTAAAAACGACTTCGCCCACGGCCATGCCGGAAACGCCGATAGACCGGCCTTTAAAAACAGCTCCGTCCGCGAGCACTAATGCTGCTTCAGGTCGGGCGTCATTAATTAGATGATTATGCACTATGACTCCGTATCGCCATCGAGACGCCGTTTCGGTCCCGATCGCAGTTAGAAAAAAGCTCGACTCAAGTTGAGTTTGAGACCGAGCGAAATTGATTATATCAACGGGCATTTAGCGGACTTGAAAGATGAAATACTGTTTTTAGCTATAGAGGAAAGTTCTTAGGCGGCGATTATTTATTTAGGAGAGTTTTCTATAATTTCTGAGACAGTTTGAAAAGTCAAAAAAATTAAGCTGGAACAATCATCATTCCGGCTTTTGAACCCAAACCCGAGGAAATTTGCCGTCAAGACCTCCAGTTGAGGGCTTTGAGGCAGTT
>ENA-UOJJ01000860-UOJJ01000860.1-human-gut-metagenome-genome-assembly--contig:-CS66-NODE-860-length-48974-cov-52.222081_pt1 | contig 48974 bp, 49 predicted proteins | sample MGYA00242343_ERZ723890 | MGnify/ENA metagenome assembly ERZ723890
GTAGAGGCCCTTGGCCGCCCTGTACACAGGATAGTCCCGCGGGTCGATCCCCCGCAGGGAAATGGAGGAGAAATCGATCCTGCCGTGAGATATATGGGGAAGCACTCTCCGCCAGAGCCCGGCGCGGGAAGAGAGCAGATAGGCAGCCGCCAGCTCGTGGGGGCAGCTGGTGGCTATGCCAGCCTCCAGCCACTCAGACAGCCTGCGCCGATGGGCCGGTTCCAACACGAGAGGAAGCGACTTTCCTTTGGGAAGAGAGCTGAGCCGGTTCCATAGCTTTTGGTGGCCTGCCATGTGGAGGCATCCCTCCGCAAGTTCCTGGTAGCTAACAGTCCCTGCTTCCAACCGCTCCGGAATGTATGGGCAAACAGACGCCTGACAGGTATGCCGCATATAGCTCTGGCAGTAGGCGCAGTCCACATCCTCTTTTTTGTAATGGAATCTGCACAGAACCATCATCCCGCCACCCCGTTTCTGAAAGCCGGGAACACTCATCATCATCCGCTCCAAACTGGCCAACGGAGTGTCTTTTGAAAAATATTTTGTCATTGCTGTTCCTTTCTGCATAAAGAACGGGGCCTGCTTTTCTGCCCATCGGCAGATGCAGGCCCCATTCTTCCGGTGCGTTTACAGATTCATTTGTGGCTCCTGTCCCTGGCTTTGTTCCAAACGCTCTACCAGATCCGGGACAGTGTATTCGATCTTTGTTCTTGAAGTCTGCAGGGCCTTGAGCTGGCCATCCTCCGGCTCAGGTCCTTCATCCAGCAGATAGTCTGTGGCCCGATAGAGCTGCGTTAACTCCTCCGGCAAAAAAAGCTGGGCCTTGGAGATCAGCCCGGAGCGGACGGCGAAGTCCTGTTTGGCTCCTTGGAAATCCTCCTCATAATAGTGTCCGTGACTCACCCCGGTCCTGTCATGATCCCAGATCCAGGTGACAAACTGATAACCCCAGCCATTTCCCAATTCACGCCCAGCCAGCACCGCACCGCCAAAATCCGCCAGCAGATGGAATTTCTCACTCAGACCGCTGGCATGAAGGAGGGGAGCGGTCTGAATCGCCTCAACATAGGCATACACTTCTTCTGCAGTCTGGGCAACTTTGTGGTATAGTTCACTGGCCTCCGGAGGATTGCTTCCGGCAGGGAGGAGGAACACATCGCTCTCTGATGAAACAAAGAGGACCGGCTGGTCGTTCAGCAACACTGTCAGCTGGTTCCTCTCCGGATGTCCTGTGGTGATCCCGGCTGCCTGCAGGCGGTGTGCCAACTCTGTAAAATATTTATTTTCCAAACTCATTCCTCCCCTGAAAATGAAAAAGCCGGGACCTCTTTTGAGGCCCCGGCAAAAAGAAAGAGCAGCGTATATTTTCCAACAGAAAATATCGCCGCTCTTTTTCTGTCCTCTATATCATTTAATACCTGCGGGTTTTACTCCCGTCTGAGTGAATCGTGCGAGGTCAAATATCGATAAAATAAGGCCCGTAGATCTACTGATCTACGGGCCTCGGAAGCCTTGAAAACACTGGGTTTTTATCCCCAATATCTTTTTTGGCCTCCCTTTTTGGTACGCCCGACTGGATTCGAACCAGCGGCCTTTAGAGTCGGAGTCTAACGCTCTATCCATCTGAGCTACGGGCGCATATTGGGTTGTGGGTTTCTGCGATAGTCGTCAAATAGTAGTCAACGACCACGCATTTTTTCTCTGTCGTTCCCGCAAGCGCAGGTGCGGCAAGGTTTTGCGCCATATCGCAACTGGAGATGCCTGAAACGTCGGAGTCTAACGCTCTATCCATCTGAGCTACGGGCGCATATCATATTCTGTTTTATCAACTTACAGCTTCACTACTATACCACCTTCCCGGCGCAAAGTAAAGAAAATTTTTCGCTTCACTTTGTTAAAAAAGTTGACAACTTCGCATACTTGTTGTAAAATAGCCACAATACATCGAGCGCTGTGCGCCGCATTCCACACAAAAGAAGGTTTTTCTATGAAGAAGCAAAAAATCTCCGATGCTGTCATTCATCGTCTTCCCCGGTACTATCGGTATCTGGACGATCTGTACAACAAAGGCGTGGTGCGTATCAGCTCCAACTCTCTGGGCGCCAAGATGGACATCACCGCCTCCCAGATTCGGCAGGACCTGAGCTGCTTTGGTGAGTTCGGCCAGCAGGGCTACGGCTACAATGTGGCCGAGCTGCGTGCGGAGATCGGCCACATCCTGGGTATAGACAGCGGCCACCGCATCATTGTGATCGGTGTGGGCCATCTGGGTCACGCCTTGCTGCAGAATTTTGATTTTGATAAGGTCGGTTTCCGGATCGACTCCGCTTTTGATGTCTCCCCCGCGCTGATCGGCACGGAGATCCGCGGTGTCTCGGTCCACTCGATGGATGAGCTGGAGGAATATGTCGCCAACTATCACCCCAACGTGGCGGTCCTGACCGTCCCGCAGAATGTAGCCCAGCCGCTGGCGGACCGTTTGATCGGTCTGGGTGTGCGCGGCTTCTGGAATTTTACCAATGTGGAGCTCTCCACCAAGGAGGACGGCGTTTTCTTCGAGGACATCCACTTTGTGGACACCCTGCTGACGCTCAGCTATCGCATCTCGCAGCTTTGAGGCGCACACTTTACCGCAGCCGGCATACTATGAGAATGAGACCGATGTGGCGGTCAAATTTTCATAGGAGGTTACGGTATGTGTAATCAGAATTCCTGCTTTGGCGGCAGCAGCTGCTGCTGGATCATCATCGCCATCATCCTGCTGTTCCTGTTCTGCGGCAACGGCTGCGGCAATGGCTGCGGCTGCGGCGGCAATAACGGCGGCTGCGGGTGCAGCTGCTGAGGATCTACCGCGCATTACGCGTCCCCGCCGCAAGGCGGGGACGTCTTTTTTCGCAGGCCGCTCTGCGATACAACCAAACATCGATAAAAACAATGCGGACAAGCACCGCTTTTGACCGAGAGGAGGCCCGATCATGGATATTTCCCCCCTGCGCGGCTACTACACAGCGCATACGCCCACGCTGATGGGCGAGAGAGGCGGCTCCGCCGTGCTGGTCCCCCTGGTCCGTCAGGACGGCGAATACTGCCTGCTGTACGAGATACGCTCCGCCAGCGTCCGGCAGCCGGGCGAGGTGTGCTTCCCCGGCGGCAAGCGCGAGGCCGGGGAAACGGCCATCCAGTGCGCCCTGCGGGAGACCTGGGAGGAGCTTGGCATCCCGGAAAGCGCCGTGACCGTGATCGGCGAAATGGACTTCATCCACATCCGTGCGGGCAGCCTGCTCCGGCCGGTGCTGGGCGAGGTGGACCCTGCGGCACTGGCAGCCATGCGCCCCGCACCGGAGGAGGTAGCCGACACCTTCCTGCTGCCCCTTCGGGAGTTGAAGGCGCATCCGCCGGAGGTCTACCTGTACCGGCAGCCAGTGGAGGCCCCGGATTTCCCCTATGCGGACGCCGGCGTCCCTGCGGACTACCCCTGGCGTCCCTGGCGGCTGGAGGTCCCGGTGTATCACGGCCTGCCTTACCACCTGTGGGGAATCACCGCCCGCATTACTATGGATCTGCTCGCACATCTGTAAAAAGATCCCCCGGCGATATACATCGCCGGGGGATCTTTTTACAGCACGCCAAAATGCTCCAGAATGATCTTCACACCTATCAGAATCAGGATAGTGCCTCCCACGAATTCAGCCTTATTCTTGTACTTTGCGCCGAACACATTGCCCACATACACACCGCCCAGGGATATCAGAAACGTGATGCAGCCGATCAGTGCCACCGCCAGCCAGATGGACACGGACAGCTCCACCATGGAGAACGTGACGCCCACGGCCAGGGCGTCAATGCTGGTGGCCACGGCCAGCACCAGCAGCTCTTTGTGCTTCACCTGCCCGTCGGAGGGCTGCTCGTCCTCCTCTTCCTCAGCGCGGCTCTCCCGAATCATGTTGCCGCCGATCCATGCCAGAAGCACGAAGGCGATCCAGGGCGCGAACCGCGTCACATAGTGGGCAAACTGTGAGCCCAGCAGCCAGCCCAGCGCGGGCATGACCGCCTGAAATACGCCGAAATACAGGGCGATGAGAAACGCGCTCCTCTTATGCACCTTGTCCGGCATGGCCAGTCCCTTGCATATCGCCACGGCAAAGGCATCCATACTCAAACCGATGCCGATCAGGAATATCTCCAGCAATGTCATACGGACACTCTCCTCACAAAACCACCGGCACAGGGTGATCGATATACATGGCGTCCGGCGCAACACGGCAGCTGTAAGCGGCAATGCTGACCCCCGCCTCGCGCGCCTGCCGCAGGGCCGCGCCGAATGCGGGATGTGTATCATCGTTGGGCGCAAAATCAACGACCTCCGCCATCTGGATGACGAAGAAGGCCGTAGCCCGGCAGCCCTGCTCCACAGCGCGTATCAATTCATGCACGTGCTTCACACCCCGCTCCGTAGGTGCATCCGGGAAGTGGGCGTGGCCGCCCTGCTCCAGCGTGACCCCCTTGACCTCCACCAGGTGCAGCCCATCGGGCCGCGTCAAGCAGAAATCAAGCCGCGACTCGCCAAAGCGAAACTCCGGCCGGATGCTCTCGGCCTGCGGGTCGAAGGTCCGTGCAAACTCCGCAAACGCCCGGTTGGGTGCCTGGGCGTCCATATTGATCAGCCTGCCGCCCTTATCCACAGCGATCAGGTCATAAGGTGTCCTACGCCCCGGCGTGACACCCGGCACCAGATACACCTCAGCCCCCGGTACCAGCAGTTCACGACAGCGTCCGGTGTTCTTCACATGGCAGACCGTCTCGGCGCCGTCCAGCTCCACCAGCGCAATGAAGCGATTGGGGCGCGAGAGAAAGCGGCCCTGCACCACATTTTCGTACCGCATAGCCGCGCCTCCCCTGCTTTCGGAATAGAAACACAGTATAGCACAGACAATAGCGGATGGAAAGTATTTTCTTCCAAGGAAAGGTCGTTTCCCTGTGGTTTGTGTATTCCGTCAATGAACCAAAAAATTTTTTAGGACTTCTCACAATTTTGCAGTTTTCGCCGTTTTCGGATTGCATTACTACCAAATGTTTGGTACAATGTGGGTAATCTATATTAGTATGGGAGGAGATCCAAACCATGCCTGAATATTCCAACCTGTTCGTCGTGCTGATGGGCCTGGGAACGGTGTTTGCCGGGCTGCTGTGCATCATCCTGCTGGTCACACTGATGAGCTGGGTATGTGCCCGCACCTCCGCGCCCAAGACCGTGCCCCAGATGCCGGCGGCTCCCGCCGCCATGCCCGCACCTGGCGCCGTCACCCCCGCGATGATGGCCGCCGTAGCCGCTGCCATCGCCGAGGACATGGGGACCGATGTCTCCGCCATCCGTATCGTATCCATGAAGAAAGTGTAATGTGTGAGGAGGATTTCACCATGAAAAAGTACAGAGTCAATGTCAACGGTACCGTGTATGAAGTCGAGCTGGAGGAGATCACCGGCGCAGCTCCCGCTGCCTCCGTGGCCGCCCCTGCGGCTGCTCCCGCCCCCGCCGCAGCCCCTGCCGGCGGCGAAAAGGTCTGCGCTCCCATGCCCGGCAACATTCTGGCGGTGAACGTGTCCAACGGCAGCGCCGTCAAGAAGGGCGACGTTCTGATGATCCTGGAGGCCATGAAGATGGAGAACGAGATCATGGCTCCCTGCGACGGCACCGTTACCTCCGTGTCTGTGACCAAGGGCGCCGCCGTGGAGTCCGGCGCGCTGCTGTGCACCATCGGCTGACGCCGGAGGACTGCACATGGAAGCTATTGCCAATTTCTTTGTAAGCACCGGCTTTTACCAGTTTTTCCAGGGCGACAACTGGAAGAGTGCCATTATGCTGGTCATTGCCGTTGTGCTGCTGTTTCTGGGCATCGTCAAAAAGTTTGAGCCGCTGCTGCTGGTACCCATCGCATTCGGTATGCTGGTGACGAACCTGCCCGGCGCGGAGATGTTCCACGAGATCCTGTTCGCCGGCGGACATGTCCACTGGGATTTGTTCGGCGGGCAGCCCATCACGGCACAGTTCCTCTCGGAAATGCTGGCAAACGGCGTATCTGCCGATATGCTCCAGCCTTACGCCGACTCCCTGATGACGGCGGCGCAGAGTACGTTCGACCCCGGTGTGCTCGATAACCTGATGGCACAGCTTGCCGCCAGCGGCTCCGAGGCCGTGGGCACGCTGTCCAACCAGCTGGACGCCCTGGTAACTGCCGAGCAGTACCTCGCCTCCTATGGCATTACCCTCAGTAATGTCACTGTCAGCGTCGGTCTGATCGATGTGCTGTACCTGGGTATCAAGCTGGGCATCTATCCCTGCCTTATTTTCATGGGCGTGGGCGCCATGACCGACTTTGGCCCCCTGATCGCCAACCCCAAGAGCCTGCTGCTGGGCGCCGCGGCCCAGCTGGGCATCTTCCTGACCTACGTGGGCTGCCGCCTGCTGGGCTTCACCGGCGCGGAGGCCTCCTCCGTGGGTATCATCGGCGGCGCGGACGGCCCCACGGCTATCTTCGTCACCGCCATGCTGGCTCCGGCCCTGCTGGGTCCCATCGCTGTGTCCGCCTATTCCTACATGGCTCTGGTGCCCGTTATCCAGCCGCCCATCATGAAGGCGCTGACCACCAAGGAAGAGCGCCAGATCGTCATGAAGCCCCTGCGTGAGGTCAGCAAGAAGGAAAAGATCTTCTTCCCCATCGTCGTCACCGTGTTCGTGGCGCTGCTGGTCCCCTCCGCCGCGCCGCTGATCGCCTGCCTGATGCTGGGCAACCTGGCCAAGGAGTGTGGCGTGCTGGATCGCCTCAGCAAGACCATGCAGAACGAGCTGATGAACATCGTCACCATCTTCCTGGGTATCAGCGTAGGCGCCACCGCTACCGGCGCTACCTTCCTCAGCCTCAAGACGCTGGGCATCATGGGCATGGGCGTGGTGGCCTTCGGCTTCGGCACCGCCGGCGGCGTCCTGCTGGCCAAGTTCATGAACCTGTTCCTCAAGGAGAAGATCAATCCCCTCATCGGTTCCGCCGGCGTGTCCGCCGTGCCGATGGCGGCTCGCGTATCCCAGATGGTGGGCCAGAAGTACAACCCCGGCAACTTCCTGCTGATGCACGCCATGGGCCCCAACGTGGCAGGCGTCATCGGCTCCGCCATCGCCGCGGGCGTGCTGATCTCCCTGTACGGCTGATAGGAGGCAGATATGGAATTTTTATCGAACAAGCCCCTTCTCATTACGGATACCATCCTCCGGGACGCTCACCAGTCTCAGGCGGCCACCCGTATGACCACGGCGGATATGCTCCCCGCGCTGGAAATGCTGGATTCCATCGGCTACTACTCTCTGGAGTGCTGGGGCGGCGCCACCTTCGACGCCTGTATGCGCTTTTTGAACGAGGATCCGTGGGAGCGCCTGCGTACCATCCGCAAGCATGTGAAGAACACGAAGCTGCAAATGCTCTTCCGTGGCCAGAACATCTTGGGCTACAAGCACTATGCCGACGACGTGGTGGATGCGTTCTGCGCCAAGTCCATCGAAAACGGCATCGACATCATCCGCATCTTCGACGCGCTGAACGACGTGCGCAATCTGGAGCAGGCTATCAAGTCCACCAAGAAATACGGCGGACAGGTGGAGGCCACCCTCAGCTACACCATCTCTCCCATCCACAGCGAGGCCTACTTCGTCAAGCTGGCCAAGGAACTGGAGGACATGGGCGCCGACGCCATCTGCATCAAGGACATGGCCAACCTGCTGCTGCCCATGGAGGCCTACTCTCTGGTCAAGGCACTGAAGGAGACGGTCTCCGTCCCCATCCACCTGCATACCCACAACACCTCCGGCACCGGCGACATGACGCTGCTGATGGCGGCCTACGCCGGCGTGGACATTGTGGACACCGCTCTCTCCCCCATGGCCAACGGCACCAGCCAGCCCGCCACCGAATCCCTGGTGGCCACGCTGCAGGGCACCGTCCGCGACACCGGCCTGAGCCTGGAGAAGATGTCCCCCGTGGCCGCTCACTTCCGCAATGTGGCCCAGCGGCTGCAGGACGCCGGTATCCTTGACCCCAAGGTGCTCCGCGTGGACACCAACACCCTGCTGTATCAGGTGCCCGGCGGCATGCTCTCCAACCTGATCTCCCAGCTGAAGCAGGCGGGCAAGGAGGACAAGTATTACGACGTGCTGGCGGAGATCCCCCGCGTCCGCAAGGACTTCGGCTATCCCCCGCTGGTAACGCCCTCCTCCCAGATCGTGGGCACCCAGGCTGTGATGAATGTCATCATGGGCGAGCGCTACAAGACGTTCCCCAAGGAGTCCCGCGCCATGCTCAAGGGCGAATACGGCAAGCTGCCCGGCGAGGTCAACGAGGAGGTCCGCTCCAAGGCGGGCATCGCCCCTGAGGATGTCATCACCTGTCGTCCCGCCGATTTGCTGGAGCCGGAGCTGGAGAAGTACCGCGAGGAGTTCAAGAGTCTGGCCAAGTCCGACGAGGACGTGCTGAGCCTGGCGCTGTTCCCCCAGGTGGCGCCAAAGTTCATCGAAAAGCGTGACCACCCCGCTGCCGAGGCGCCCGCAGCTCCTGCGGCCACCCCCGCCAAGCCCGCCGATGATAATGCCGTCCGCGAGCTGTATGTGGAGTGGAAAAACTGACAGTTCTTCTTTCCTTTCCCGCAGAGAGCCGGAAAAGCCCCCGCTTTTCCGGCTCTCTCCCTGATTTCAAAGAAATCCTGTTCTTTTCGCAAAAAAAGCTTGCAATATCGGTGCACATCGACTATAACAACACCGTTAACAGGATATGCACCTTTAGCTCAGTTGGTAGAGCACCTGACTCTTAATCAGGGTGTCCAGGGTTCGAGTCCCTGAAGGTGTACCAGCAATAGCAAATCACCGACCCGACCGCCGGTGATTTTCTATACGGCCCGTTGGTCAAGTGGTTAAGACAGAGGCCTCTCACGCCTTTAACATCGGTTCGAATCCGGTACGGGTCACCAAGTTCAAACTCCGCCTTTGGCGGGATGATTTAGCTCCATCTTTATGATGGATCTACTTTTTTCGATAGGAGGCCCCCATGGCAAAGCAATCCATCCGTCTCTCCGACCATTTCACGTATGGCAAGCTGCTGCGCTTCACGCTTCCCTCCATCTGCATGATGGTCTTCACGTCCATCTACGGCGTGGTGGATGGTCTGTTCGTCTCCAATTTCGTGGGCAAAACGCCCTTTGCCGCCGTAAACCTGGTCATGCCCTTCGTGATGATCCTGGGCGGCATGGGCTTCATGATCGGCACCGGCGGCACCGCCCTGGTGTCCAAGCTGCTGGGCGAGGGCAAGCAGGACGAAGCCCACCGCACCTTCTCCATGCTGGTACTGTTCACACTGCTGTTGGGCGCAGTACTGTCCGCCGTGGGCATCCTCACCATGCCCGCCGTGTCCCGTCTGCTGGGCGCGTCTGACGCCATGATGGCCGACTGCATTCTCTATGGCCGCATCGTCACCGGCTTCACCTTCGCCTTCATGCTGCAAAATGTGTTCCAGAGCTTCTTCATCGCCGCCGAAAAGCCCCGCCTGGGCCTTTTCGTCACCGTGGCCGCCGGCATCACCAACATGGTGCTGGACGCACTCTTCATCGCCGTTTTCGACTGGGGCGTGGCCGGCGCGGCCATCGCCACCGGCCTGAGCCTGTGTGTAGGTGGCGTACTGCCCCTGATCTACTTTCTGCGGCCCAACACCAGCCTGCTGCGCCTGCGGCCCGCCGCCCTGCGTCTGCGCCCCATTCTCCAGTCCTGCGGCAACGGCTCCTCCGAGCTGATGAGCAACATCTCCTCCTCCCTGGTGGGTATGCTCTACAATTTCCAGCTCATGCGCCTGATCGGCGAGGACGGCGTCTCCGCCTACGGCGTTCTGATGTACGTCCAGTTCATCTTCGTAGCCATCTTCATCGGCTACTCCATCGGCAGCGCGCCGGTGGTCAGTTTCCACTACGGCGCGCAGCACCACAGTGAGCTGAAAAACCTCCTGCGGAAAAGCGCCCTGCTGATGGCCATCGGCGGCGTGACCCTGACGGTCCTGGCCCGTGTGCTGGCCGCCCCCTTGTCCCGGCTGTTTGTGGGCTACGACGCCAGCCTCTACGCTCTGACCACCCATGCCTTCCGGCTGTTCTGCTGGTCGTTCCTACTGGCAGGCTTCAACATCTTTGCCTCCGGCTTCTTCACCGCCCTGAACAACGGTGCCGTCTCCGCTGCCATCTCCTTCCTGCGAACGCTTGTGTTCCAAGCCGGCTCCGTCGTCATCCTGCCCATACTTCTGGGCGTGGACGGTATCTGGTGGGCCATCACCGCCGCCGAGATCTTTGCCTTTATCATCTCCGGCGTCTTCCTGGTGCTCAAGCGGAATAAGTACCACTATATGTGAGCGTTTTCCCCTTGCAATCGCATAAACATAGTGCTATACTATGTTTACTAACATAAGGGAGGTCTTCCCATGCTCGTATCTACCAAAGGCCGTTACGCCCTCCGGGTCATGCTGGAGCTGGCTCAGGACGACAGCGCCGCCTATCTCCCCCTGCCCGCCATTGCCGAACGGCAGGGCATCTCTGAAAAATATCTGGAGAGTATCATCTCCGTGCTGTCCAAGGCCGGCCTGGTGGACGGCCTTCGTGGCAAGGGCGGCGGCTACCGCCTGAACCGCCCCGCCGCCGACTATTCCGTAGGCCAGATCCTGCGGCTGACCGAGGGTTCTCTGGCCCCCGTCACCTGCCTGGAGGGCGACGAAAACACCTGCCCCCGCGCCGGTCACTGCACCACGCTCCCCATGTGGGAAAAGCTGGACACCATCATCAACGACTATCTGGACAGTGTCTCCCTGGCCGACCTGCTGGCGCAGACCGACGGCAACGCTCTCTGAAAGCATACCGAAAAAACTCCCGGACCGCCACGGTCCGGGAGTTTTTTACTTTTCATGTCCGACTCAGCCCTTGTGCTCCGTCTTGGCCGTATCCGTCTTGCTGGCAGTGTCGGTCTTATTGGCGGCAGCATCCTCCACCGCGGAGACATTCGCGGCAGCGGCCGCGGCGTCTGCCGCTGCCTTGTCCTGGATGCGGTCCGCCGGGATACCGGCAGCCTCGGCCTCACCGCGGGTCATGGTAATGGGCGCGGAGGAGTCCTCCACCAGCTTTGCCATCAGCAGATAGCGGTGATGATCGTCGCCGTTCTTGCACACGGACAGCACCACCACCTTGTCGCCCGCCTGGGGCAAGTTGGTCTTGTCCACGTTCACGCAGCCCTCGGCACTGTAAAAGGCGTTCTGGTTGGTGTCGCTCTTGTACTTAGGATCGCTGGCCGCCTTGCCCAGCGCCTCAAAGAATGCGTTAAACACCTTCTCGTCCTTGAAGTCGTGGTAGTACAGGATGTGGCTGGTATCATAGGGGATGCATGCGAAGAACTTATAGGTCAGCTGACGGCCCGGCTGATAGATGTACATCACGGCGTTGTCGTCGAACTTCAGCGTCTCGCCGTAGCTCTGCAAACCGCCGAACATGGTCCGGTTGGCCATGTTGTGGCCGTAGATCACCGTCATGGGGTCGCTGAGGTCAGACTTATTGTAGTACGCCTGGATGTACAGTGAGCCGGCCTTGTTGGTCTTGCCGTCCAAATCGCGCTGCAGGTAGTAATCGTCGTCATACCCGGTGCTGCTCTTAGTGGACTTGGGACTCTGCGCCAGATAGTGGCCCTTGCTGATGGCGCACTGGGTGGCGTTAGGGATCTGGATGAACCCGAACACGTCCGGATACTTCTTCTCGTCAAAGCTGACGCCGTCCGGCAGCTGGATGGGCTCCGGCTCCACGATGACCTCATCCTTGGGGTCCGGTTCCGGTTCCTTCTGCTCGCCGCAGCCCACCAGCACGGCAGAGCCCAGCGTCAGCAGCGCCATCACAAGCGCCATTCGGCGTAAAAAGTGCTTCTTCATCTTCTCCATTGCTGCTCCTTCCCGCGGCTCCTCTCTTCCTCTCGAGCCGCTGCGGCGTGTCCGCCGCGTTGCAATATACTTTGATATGATACCATACAGCGCCCCTGATTGCAAGCACTTTTCCCCTATCCGACCCTTATGCCAGCGTCATGCCGTACTGGCCCAGCAGCTTCTCGAACCGCTGCCGCTGCGCCGGTGTCATGCGGGCCGTATACTGCGCCGCCAGCGCCTGGGCCAGATCGCCGTTGCCCCGCTTCAGATAGTTCACCACAGCCCGCTGCAGGCTCTCCGCCGCCGTAGAGCTCAGGCTCTCGCCCCTGCTGCCGGTATCTCCACTATCTGTAAGACGGACGCCGGAGGCGGAAAGTTTCCTCTCCTGCTCCGCTTTGTCGGAAAAATGTGCCAGCAGCGTCTGATACAGCTTCTGGTCCTGACTGCCCGCGTCCTCATACGCCGCCTGAGCTGCCTCCAGCTGCTTCTGCCAGTCACCACGCGCCTCCTGCCAGCGGTCATAGTCCGCCTTCTCCTGCGCGTCCAGCATACTGTACTGGTTCTGCAAAGCCTTGCCCTCCTGCTGATACTCCGCCAGCGCCGCCTGCCGCAGCTCCGGCACCAGCGCTGCCAGCTCCTGCAAATAGCCGTTGTACGCCTGCTGCCCCGCGCTCTGGGCGTAGCTGGAGGCATACCCGCCGGTCAGCGCCGCCGCCTTGCCCAGCGTGTCCTCCATGGCCGCCGCGCCGCGGGCGGCATACAGTCTGGCGTACCGCTGGTACGACTCATCCTCCTCCGGATCGTAGTCGAAGGCCTCACGCCCCGCGATCTGGTCATACAGCGCCTGCAAACGCTCCTCGAACCGGGACCGGTACGCCTCCGGTTCCAGCGCCGCCACGCTGTCCCGGTAGGCCTGCGCCGCCGTCACCTCGTCCGATGGCGTATAGCCCCTCTCCAGCTCCTGCAGACGCCGCGCCGTGCCCGCCGTGACCTCCGCCCTGGGTGCCGCCGCCTCTGCTGCCGCGGCGGCCTGCGCCGCCTGCTCCGCCGCCGTAGGCGCGGACAGCAGGCTCCCCCACGTCTCGTCGCCGGCAATGCCGTCCACCATCGTCAGTCCGTTCTTCTTCTGATAGTCCCGTACCGCGGCTCTCGTCTTCTTGCCGAAGATACCATCCTGGTCCAGGCTGTACCCCCGCTTGTTCAATTCATTCTGCAGCTGCCGCACCGCGCTGCCCTGTGAACCGTATGCCACCATCGTATACGTCGATGCCATGCCTCTCTCCTCCTCGTCATGTCGTGCGCCGCCAGCCATACACGCCGGCGATGCCTGTCTCCACGCTCTCCCACGCTGCGCCTGCCGGTGTCTCCGGCGCCGCAGGGCTGTCTGTCAGGCGCACGCTGCCCACCGGAAACAGCATCGCCTCCACTGTCTGTCCGTTCACCGTCAGCGCACCGGATACCGCCACATCCCCGTAAAACACCGCCGGCCACACGCACTCCAGCGCCTCCTGCTCCGCGTATTTGCCGAAGGCCGCGCCCATTCCGCCGGCGCGCAGATGCAGCGTCACCCGGCTGGTGGCCGCCGTATACCGCACCACCCGCACGTTCCCCACCGTGTCCTCCGCGCTCAGCTCCACCTCATAGGAGGTCCCGCTGTCCAGCCCGCCGCCCAGCAGCTGCTCTGCCCCCGGCAGCAATGTCACATAGCCGTTCCACGCGCCGCCCATAGGTCGGAAGCGCGCCCGCAGGACCACCGTATTGTGCCCCTGCACATCGGCGCACTGTGCCGCGCACTTTACCTTCAGATACGCCCCGTCGTCCTTCTCTGTGCCGTCCGCGGCGCACCGCGCCGCCATAGACGCCGCGATGGCCGGCGGATAATAAGCCGCTACCGTCACCGCCTCGCCTGTCACGGTCACTGACCGTCCCCGGCTGTCCGTCACCGTGGCCGTGGGCCGCAGCGTCCCGCTGATGCCGATGACCGCCGTCGTCCCGGTCGTGCCGGTCAGCTCCTGCCCCGCAAAGCGGAACTGCACCGACCGCACGGACGCGCCGCCCTGTGCCGCCGCCGTCGCCGCGTACCGTATCCGGCTGACGCCCTGCACACACAGCCCCCAGCTCTCCGCTGCCGTACCGTCGTTTACCACCTCCGTGGTCAGCGCCGCCGTGGGCCGCATGGTCTCCGGCACATAGGCCGTGAACGCCGCGCTCAGGCTCCCCACCGGCGTACCGCCGCTGTACACCTTCACCGTCACCGTCCCGGTGCCGTGCGTCGTCTCCGGCAGCTCCCCGGCCAGCGACTCCGGCACCGTCCACTGGTACACCACGCGCCCCGCGCTGCTGCTCACCGTCCGCAGCGCGCCGCTGCTCAGCGTTCCGGAGGCCGCCCCCAGCACATAGCTGAACGTAAAGCTGTACCCATACCCGGGCCGCGTCAGCGTCAGCGTCCCCGTCTGTCCGATCACCGCGTCCCCCGCCGTCAGCGAGAAATCTCCAATGTCCTCCACGCGCTCCACCGGCAGCGCATAGCCGTAGCTGTCGTCTCTGGCAGACCCGGAGCCGCTGTACAGCCGTATCCCCAGCGGCGCGGTGCCCACTGCTCCTGCCGCTGTTACCCAGCCGCTGTCGTACTCGATCGCGCTGCTCCACCGGCTGGGCGATGCCGCCTTCAGCGTATGCCCGCTGCACACACTTCCGCCGTCCACCGTCACCGACAGATAGATAGGGTACCCAAAATACGATGCCCCTGTCAGCGGCGCCACCGTCACATAGATCCTGTACTGCATCGCGCTGCCGCTGCGCCGGCTGTCATAGCCGAAGCTGACGCCGATCTTCGGCACGCCGCCCCACTGGATGCTGTCCAACGCCGTATAGCTCACACACTCACCCTCCGATCCACCGGAAGGCCAGTCCGCCCTCCGCCGTCTCCATGCTCCACTGCCCTACATCGATACCGCCCAGCACCGTGATGTTCGTGATGTACAGCCGGTTGTTGGACACATAGGCCACCTCCGTGGCGTCCTGCCAGAAGGACAGCCGCGTGGCGGTGAACACCGCGCGAAAGTTGTTCTGCTCCACCACCTTTTCGCCGTCCACCTCTCTGCACGTCAGGTCCTGCCCCACAGCCACGCCGTACACCGGCGCGGCCCCGTCGTAGTACACGATACCCGTGCGGATATACCCCTCCGTGTCCAGCTTATAGTGCGCGAAGGCCGCGTCCACCTTCTCCACGTTGGCCTGCAGGTCAGAGAAAAAGCTGTAATACTGCGTCACCGCCTCCGGTGCCGCCTCCAGCTGGGCGCTGAGCTTCGCCACATAGCTGCCGAAGTCCGAGCTCGCCACATATTCCTCCTCCAGCTTCGCCGTCAATGCCGCCGTGGTCTTCTGTACCTGGTCCGCCGTCTTCAGGATCATGCTCCGCAGCGTCTCATACTGCCCGTCCGCCGTCTCCGATGCCGCCGTGCCCAAGCGCCCGTTGGCCTGCCGCCGGGCGGAGGCCTCTCCGGCCCCGCCGCCCAGCGCCTCCAGCTGTCCCAGCGCCAGGTTGAGCTGCTGGGCCATCTGCACCAGATACGCATACTGCTGCGTCACCTGCTCCTGCACCGATCCCGCCGGTGCCATCGGCAGGGCAAGCACGCTCATGGCCCGTCACTTCCCTTCTCATACACCGCTGCCGCGCTGTACACCCGGCACGGTCCGTCCCCGGCCAGCTTCAGCCGCAGGTGTCCGCACCGCCGGGGCCGCACCTGCAGCACCGCGCCGCGGGTCTGCCCCACCTCGCCGGATACACCGCCCACCTGTTCCCAGACGTTGTCCCCGTCATAGCAGACGTACGCCTTCACTGTGCTCCCGGCCGCCGCCTTCAGCCGCAGCTCCAACCGCGAGAGATACTTGTGCTCCGGCGTGTACAGCCCCAGGTCGCCGCTTTCGGCACTCCAGGAGAACCCCGTCTCCGCCGTTCCCAATGTACCGCTTGTATCCAGCAGCCGTCCGTCGCTGCACAGTACCGTCATCTCCCCGTTCCACCGGGCGAAGGCCACCGCCGCCGTATCGTCCTGTCGGTGCCACAGCCGCTTCTGCGTGTCGTACACCAGCAGCTCCGTCTCTCCCGCCGCGTCCACGGCGGACAGCCAGTACCGGCCGCTTTCCCCGCCGGCCACGCCGCCGGTATACCGCTTGTCGCCCAGCGCCCGGGATACGCACACCGGCATACTCCCGTCAAAGGCGTACACCCCGTCGTTCCCCAGATAGTACACCACACCGTCCGCCACAGCCACGGTCCTCTCCGCGCCCTTCCGCACGCCGCTGCACGGCACCGTCACGATCTGGTGCCCGCCGCCCGCCGCCGGATAGATGCGCTCCATGCAGTTCTCCTTGAAGAACACCACGCCGCCCATGCAGGCCGCCGCCCCGGTAAAGGGTCCGTCCGAGCCTCTGGCGGCGGCGTAGCTGTCGGTGCTCAGCCCCGCAAAGCTGTTCCAGTTGCGGAAATCTCCCAGCGCGCAGGCGTATATCTCGTTCACCGCCTGACCGTCCACGATGCCGTATTTGCACCCCCACAGCCGGTTGCCCTGCTCCACCACAAAGTCCATCTCCGGCATCAGCCGCATCACCGTCACCGCCGCCGTCTGACTGTCCAGTGTCCGGCACAGCGCCGGCATCAGCACCCAGTCGTCCTCCGCCGCCTGCAATATGTGCAGGCCGTTCAGCTCCGCCGCGCCGCAGCCTGCCACCGTCACGCCGTCCCCGGCGCGGAAGCCCAGTCCCACGCCCACAGCGGCGATCTTTGTGTACACCTCCGTCAGCGCCGTCCATGTGCTGCCGTCATACCGCCGCATCACGCTCTCCGGTCGCTCCGTGTCCAGCCACAGATCCCCCGTCCGGGGCTCCTGGGGCGCCTCTGTGCCCGCCGCGTAGCTGCCCAGGCTCTCCCCCGTCCCGTCGCACAGGGTGAACGTCACCTCTCCCGTGGTGGCCCGCACGTTCTCCATGCTTCCGAAGTCCGTCAGATCCTGGGTATTGATGTACTTCTTGTCCGGAAAGATCAGCAGATACGCCCCCATGCTCACCAGCTGCTTCCGGCTGTCCGTCAGCACCAACCCCGTTTTTGCGCCGTTCACATACAGCGCCGTACCGTCCACCCAGAACAATCCGTCCTTCTCCGTCATGCCGTTGGGCTTTGTCAGCTGCGTCACCGTCCGCCGCAGGGGCCGCGTCTCCAGCGCCGGATACCCGCTGCTCCACAGGTTCTCCATCTGCTCCAGGCTCCCCGCGCCGCTGCCCGGACGGCGGTCCAGTCCCCCGAACTGCTCTACGCCTGCCCGCTGCTGCGCCGCCGCCTTCAGCTTGGGAAAATACATCTCCGCCGCCCCCTTTCAGCACAGCCGCAGCGCCGACGCGCCGCCCTCCGGCACCGCCGTCCTGGCCCGGTAGTCCCGATAGGTCAGAAACGCGTTGTTCCACAGGCCCGCCGCGCTGTTGTACCGCGCCGTCTCCCCGTTGGCATAGTGCACCTGCGCCTCCACATAGTGCCGGTACAGCTCGTCAAAGGGCGGCGCCGCCGTCAGCTCCGTCTCCTCGGTCAGCACCGGCAGTTCCCCCGTCTCCCGGCACAGCTCCCGCCGCACAAAGCCCTCCGCCTGGGCCAGCCACCGCAGCTTCTCCGCGCGCGCATACCCATTGGGCAGCAGCGCGTCCACCCGGTCCAGCACCTGTTTTGCCGTCGTCCTTGCCATGGCCGTCACCTCAGGACGCTCTCTCGTCCACATAGCGCCGGGCCGCCTCCGCCATCATGGCGGCGTTTTCCAGCACCTCCGCCACGCACACCGGCACACGCACCTCCACGCCGCGCATGATCTTCCAGCTGCGTCCGTTGACGGACACAATGACAAAATTCTCCTCCTGCTTTCTGCCTCTGGGCAGCAGCACCGTTGTCATTTTTTCCTTCATCTCGCCATTCTCCTTTCCCCATGTAAGACCTCGCCCCGCCGTCCGCCCGCGTTCCGCAGGGGGCGGTGGCCTCGACGTCCCGTCAGCGCGGCGTGGCCGCGCTGACGGCGGCATTTCCCGCAGGGGCGGACGACCCGTCCGCCCCTGCTTCACGCTCCGTCAGTTCGCCTTGTCCTCGTCCGAATAGCTGCTGCCGCACTCCACGCGCACCATGTACTCGTCGTACAGGATAGCCGCGGCGTGTACGCCCTTCCAGCCCACGCTGGAGCGCTGGTCCAGCGGGTCGGCGGTGCCGGAGCTGCCGCGGGGCTTCACGATGACCTCCGTGCCCTCGCTCAGGTCCACCACGCCATAGGCGCCCTTGCCCAGGAACAGGCAGCCGTACACGGCGCAGCCCTGCTTGCCGCCTTCGCCGGGGTAGATGACCTCCTTGTCGCCCACGGTGACGGTCTTGTCCAGCACCAGCTTCGCGTCGGTGTTGCTCACCACCTGGCAGCGGGTGCCGCCCAGCACCACATAGCGGCCCGCCAGTGCGCCGGCGGCCACGGTGCCGCCGTTGAAGGTCACGTCGGTGCTGGCCATAACGTTGCCGTTCACCTTCAGCGTGCGGCTGTCGGCGGCCAGGTCCTCGCCGCGATAGATCTTCGCCTCCGTGGTCTCCACGAAGCGCACGCCGTGCAGCTCACCGATCTCGCCGGAGAACAGCTCCGTGGCCCCGGCATACTGGTGGGCGGCGATCCACGCCTCGTCCTGGCGCAGGTCAAAGGCCACGCTGGGGTGGATGATGCACACATACTTGCCGTCAAAGGTGGGCGCGTTCATCTTCTTCAGCTGGGTCGCCGCCTTGGCCACCAGCTCGCTGGTCATGCGGCAGTCCTTGTCCAGCGTCATGCGGCTGGTCACGTCGGTCTTGGTGCCGTCGCTGCCGATCTTGGGCGCGTAGATCACCTGCTTGCCCTGCTGGATCTCGTTTCGGGTCACCGTGTCCAGCGTCAGGCCCATATTGCTGCCGTGGCGGTCAGTGATCTCCAGCACCACATCGTCGATGGCCGTCAGGTCCAGCATATCCGACACGGTGGTGTAGTCGCCGTACTGCGCCAGCTCCTTGGTGATGTAGCTGACGGAGATACCGCTGCCGTCGGGCGTCACGCCCTCGGTCAGAGGCTTCAGCGCCTTGTCAAAGGCGCCGAACTTACGCCACTCCACGGTCTTGCCGCCGCCGGCAGGCAGGCCCTTTGTGGCCGCGAACTGGTTGTGCACCAGCTGCGGCTTGGCATTCTCCAGCAGCTCCATGCCGTAGTAGGTCTTCATCTCCGCGCTCAGGCCCGCCGTGGTCTGGGTGTTCTCCGCAAACATCTGCAAATTCATCTCCATGTTTTCTCTCCCTTTCTAAAATCTGATCTTCTCTCCATCCTGTACTCTCTTCCGTATCGCCGCCAGCTCCGCCCCGCTGAGCCCCCTCGGGTCCCAGCGGCTGACGCTCCTGCGCCGTCCGCCGTTCTCCGCCACGCGGCTTCCGCCGCTGGCGATGGCCTGGGCCATCTGCTGCCGCGCCCGGATCACCGCGAATTCCATCGCGGCCTGCAGCTGCACCTCCTGCTCCTGCTGCCGTACCGCCTCCGCCGCGGCAGCCATCTGCCGCAGCCTCTCGTTCTCCTGCCGCAGTCCCCGCAGCCGTCCGTCCAGTATCCGCCGCACCCGTGCGTCGAATTCCCCCTTGTACCGGCCGCGTATCAGCGTCTCGAAGTCCTCTTCCCCGCCGGGTACCCCCTGTTCCCCGGCAGGCACCTGCTGCTCCCCGGCGTCGGGAGCCATTCCGCCCGTCTCCTCCGCAGTCTCCTGCGCCGTCTTTTCCAGCTCGTCCATCCGAACTCTCCTCCCCGTGGTAGGTCACGACCCAACTTCCACCCTGCCGGGGTATTGCTGCGCCAGCAGCGCCAGCCCGCACCGCACCAGCGCGAACTCCCGGGCACAGTCCCCTGTCCCCGCGATCTCCGCGTATCCCGGCGCGCTTTGGAACCGTTCCAGCCGCCCTGTCTCCCGCAATCTCCCCGCCAGCGCGTACACCAGCGCGGACGCCGCCGCGCATACGATGTCCTTCCCATACTCGCCGTACCCGGCGTGGCCCCGCACCGTAAGGTGCGCGCCGCCGCAGCTGGCCCGTATCATCTGGGCCGTACCGCCTGCCGCGTGGCCTGCCGCTGCCGCGTCACCGCGTCGCTGCTCCGGGGCGCCGCCGCCTTTCCGCCGCTGCTCTCCCGCTTCTCCAGCTCTCGCTCCAGCGCCTCCGCCAGATGGGTCCCCTGGCTCTTGTCCAGCAGCGTCACCGCCCGCCGCAGCGCCTCCGTCAGCCACGCCTTTTGGTCCGTCTCCTTCTGTCCCTGCCGGATGACCTCCGCCAGCGTGTCCTTGCTGCGGAACTGCATCAGCTCCAGGCACCGCAGCGCCTGCTCCGCCATATCGCTGCGGAAGAACCCCATCTGGAACAGCTGTAGCGCCAACTGGTTGTACTCCATGGTCTGGTACGGCGTCTCGTCCTGTGCCATCACCTCCAGGTCGAACTCCGGCACGCGATAGCCCCCGGTCAGCAGCGCCCTGGGCCGCAGGCCCCCGTTGCCGTAGGCGACGAACGCCCCGCCGTCCCGGCCCAGCAGCCGGAACTGCCGCGGCACGTCGTAAAACTGCCGGATCAGCTCGATGCACAGCGTCACCACCTGCGAAAACGCCTCATACCCGTCGTCGATCATGTTCCGCGACAGCTTGCCGCCCGCCTCCTGCAAAGCCGCAATAGCCGTGGCCGCCGTCACGCCGCCGGCGGTGCCGCCGCTCATCACGTCCCGGTTGCCCGCCGTCTCCTTCATCTCCGCGATCTTGTTCTGCAGCACCGCCACATACACGCTGTCCAGCGCCGGCACCCGGATCGGCGCGATGGAGTCCGCGCCAAGGTTTCCGTTGGTGTGCACGAAGGGCCTCGTCCAGTCGGCATACTCGTTCTCGTTCACCGCGCCGTCCGCCCGGATGAAAAACCGCGGCGTCGCCGCCGCCAGCGTGTTTTTCAGAATAGCCTGGTTCATCAGGTCGATCTGCTTCTGCGCCGACTTGCACAGATCCACATACCCATACCCGCAGGGCGTTCCCTCCTCGGGAAACAGCGTATCGAACACGAACGGATACTTCCCGTGGTCGTACCAGCCCCGCGCCGCCATCTCCGGGTCGTTCTCCGTGGCATACAGCACATTCTCCCCCACGAACTTGCAGTACTGCAGCACCTGCCGTCCCTCACGCTCCGTGTGGTAGTACCAGTCCACCACCAGCGACTGCTCCGACGTGTCCACCTTGTCGTCGAACAGATACCGGCTCACCTGCGCGCCGCCGCGCCCCAGCTTCCCCTCCAGCTCCGGCCACCTCCGCACCAGATGGTTGTTGGGCACCAGCTCCGTGCAGAAAAAGTGCTCCGACTCCTGTATGTCCGTGACCCCCGGCTCCCAAAACAGGTTCAGCACGTCCATGCTGCGGATGCTCACGTCGCCCAGCCCGTGCAGCTTTTCGTTGTCCCAGAACACGCCGTACACGGCGCACCCGGACTTCAGCTTGTCCCACCACGCCTTGGAATACGTCCGCCTGAACCGGTCGTTTTTCAGCAGCACCGGCAGGATACGGCTCAGCGTCTCTGCCTCCTGCCGGTCTCCCGGCTCCCGGGGCAGCACCGTCGGCTCCGGATAGCAGTCCATGGCGTCCGCGTGCTTGCTGAGGATGCAGTTCACCAGCCAGCCGCTGGCTGGCCGCACGTCCTCCGGATTGCCGCCCTCGCCCGCCTTCTCCATCTGCTCCCAGTGCCGCAGCTTCCAGAACTGCTCGTTGTCGATGATGCGCCTGTCCAGATTTTGCTTGCCCGCGCGATAGCGCCGCAGCACCTCCGCCGCGGCCCGTACCGCCTCCGCCCCGATCTTCACCGGAGCACCGGCGTCCCGCGCGGTCCTTGTCTCCTGCTCCATCCGAGCACCTCCCTTTCATGTTCTGTCCCTGCCCCCGCCCAGCCCGAAAGTTGCCCGCAAACGTGCAACGCCCCAAATTTTTTGTCCCAGCCTTCCCACCAAAAAAAGCGCAAAAAAAGAAAGCCCTTACGGGCTTTCTTTTTTATTTGCTCTTAGTGACGCTTTTTAGCGGTCCACGCCATACCGGTCACGGACAGCACCGCCGTCACCGCGTAGATACCCACGCCCGCGTCAAAGGTCTTGGGAGATCCCTTGGTGGTGGTATCGGGGGTGGTGGTGCTGGGGGAATAGTAGTAATAGGAGGAGATCTTCGTTACGGTCCAGGTGCCGTCGGCATTCTGGGTGGCCTTGTAGCCATTCGCAACAGTAGGTTCATCGCTGAACTTACCGCCAGTGATTACCGTTTCGGTTTTTCCGACATTGGCCTCGTTACCATAATCAGCCGCGGGCGCAGTCACACCAATATCTGCCAAACTAAGCACCTGATACGCCTTTCGGCCAGTTGCATTCGTCTTCAACACAGCATTGCCGGAAATATCAACACTCTGTGCTTGTGCAACCCGGCCCAAATCATAAATAGCCACGGCACTTCCCTGCCCATTTTCGCAGTTAAATGTACCGCCGGTAATATTCAGTTTCAGTGCATTACCGTGCGCATCCTCGCTGGTATAAGTACCGCCAAACACATACAGTGCATCAGGCAGCCAGGCGTTTCCACTGTAATTATAGAAGTCCTTAGGATTATCAATGCTTCCTTTGGTTGCATTGATCGTACCACCAGAAATGTCGACCTGACCCATGCGCAGAGAAACACCGCCATTCAAAGTACCATTAGCGATGGTAAGCTTGACCTGATTCGGCATATAAATGGCTGGGCCCTCCTTTGCCGTCAAGGTACCGCCATTTATTTCAAAGTTCATTGTTCCTGTGGTGTTGTTACCGCTCAGCGCAGCCCATTTGGACTCAATTTCGCCACCATTTACCGTCACGCTACCACCATTCAATGCGTATGTGCCATAATTTCCGGTGCTCTCAATTTTTCCGCTGTTCAGCGTCAGACTGCCACCATCAATTTTGATGGGAGTCACGCTTGAAGTAACAGTACCTTCGCCCTCAATGGTCAAAGACCCTTCCACATAGATACCACAGTCTTTATTGACCGTCAGTGTTTTTCCATTCAACTTGAGCGTGACAGCAGTACCTTCGGGAATAGTAACCTGCGTATTCTCCTGAATGGTCATATTCGTCGTCAACGTGATCACGCCATCCACTGCATCAGGCAACGGCGCATATTCACCCTCTGCCCAGCTGGTGGTGCACAGTCCCAGCGCCATGACCAGCGCCAAAATGGTTGCCAATATCTTTTTCATTTTTCTTACCCCGGGTTTTTTTAGATTTCCGCAGGGTGCTTCGTTTTAACAAGCTTAAAACGCCAAAGCAGAGGTACCTCTGCGGATAGTCATATTATAGCACAGCTGCATAATTTGTCCAGCCCTTTTGTGTAAAATCTCGCATTTTCGTCATCTGCGGAATTTGGACCGGGGGAGGGGCGCAGCCCCTCCCCCGGTTTCTCACGGCTCCCGCCGTATCTCCGTCCTCTCCCGGGGCGCGATGGGCCGCATCATGCAGAAATACCGGCTCTCATCCGCCGCGTGGTCCTCCTGTCCCGTGTCCACATCCTCCGGCGCCGTGGTGCTGTACGACAGTCCCGGCACCGTCCGTATGAACGCCCGGCAGTTTTCGAACACATACAGCATGGGGTACCCCTCCCCGTCAAAGCTCATCCGGTAGTGCAGCTGCATCCACCCCGGTATCCGCCGGTTGTCTCCCTTTTCAAAAAACAGCCGGTGCTTCAGCGCCGTCTCATAAATACTCTCGCCCCGGCTGGCGTCCCAGATGGCCGGGTCCGCCACCCCCCGTATGGTCCGTCCCCGCAGATATGGGTGCTCGTCCTCCATCCGCCGTATCTCCGCGAACTGCCGCTCCGGCGTCCACAGCACGCCCTCGTCCGGCGTTCCCGTGCAGCCGTACAGCTCCAATATCCGGTACACGCACCCGTCGAAGTCCACCGCCCACCAGCCGCAGGAAAAGGGCTTGGCGTACCCGAAGTCGTAGCTTCTGTACACGTTCCACTCCCGCGGGATGTCAAAGGGCCGGATCACATGCGTCCACCGCCGGTCCGCGTAGTGCGCCGGGTCGTCCGTGAACTCCTGGAACACCTGTCCCGCCAGCACGTCCCACCGTCCCTCCAGCCACGCCGCCCGCAGCTTCGGCGGCAGCGCCTCCAGCTGCCGTATATACTCCGGCTGCCGCGCCAGCAGCGCCCCGTTGTCCGTCACCCGCGCCGGTATGAACGCGTACTCGCCTCCGTTCTCCCCCGGCTCATACCGCCGGTCGATAAACAGCCGCTTGATATACCCATGCCCCGGCCCGCCCGGGTTGCACGTGTAGTAAATGCGCTTGGGAAATCCGTTCACGCCGCGCACGCACGCCGCCAGCTTCCGCATCCACTGCTCCTTCAGCTGCGTGGCCTCGTCGAAAAAGATCACGTCGTACTCCGCGCCCTGATAGCGATCCGCGTCCCGGTCGCAGGCGCAGTATCCGAACTGCAATACGCTCCCGTTCCCGAACACGAACCGTCTCTCCTCCGCCCGGTATACGGCCGTACCCGCCAGCTCCAGCCGCAGCGTCTCCAAATGGTTTGCCTCGATCTCCGGCATGGTCCGCCGCACCAGCAGCATCCGTATCCCCGGATACCGCTGCGCCAGCAGCTTGGCCTTGCACCGCACCGCCCAGCTTTTCCCGCCGCCCCGTGCCCCACCGAAAGCGACGTACTTCTTTTTGCACCGCAGAAATTCGTCCTGCTTTGCGTTCGGCGTCCCGATGTATATATCCTCCATGTTCTCTCCCCCTTGTCTCTCTTCTCTCTCCGCGCTTACTCGCTCAGCTCCCGTACCCCCTCTCCCATCAGCACCTGCACCGTCTGCGCCGCGGTCCCGCCGCCCAGCTCCTTCTCCAGCCCCGCCAGCGTCTGCAATATCCCCGCCAGCTCCTTCAGCTCCTTGGTGGACGCCTCACCTTTTTCCGCCTCCTCGGCCGCCCGCTTCGCGCCCCGCATCAGCGCCCGCGTCATTTCCAGCAGGCAATCCCTGCTCTCCGCCCTGCGCCGTCTCTCGTTCCGGCACCCGCTGACCCAGTTCTCCTTCCGCGCGTGCCGTCCCACGCTCTGCACCGAAACGCCGTATTCCTTCGCCAGCTGCATATAGGTATATCCGCCCGCCTCGTACTTCTCCCGCAGTTCCTCCCAGGGTGCCGCCGTCTTATGCATCCGCCTCACCTCCGACCACCTCATACGCCGCCAGTATCTGCGCCGCGAAATCTGCCAGGCAGCCCCTGCACACGTTCTCACCGCTGATCCGGTAGTATCGCTCTCCCCGCCGCAGCTCTCCGCCGCACAGGTCGCACTGTCCGCACACCGCGTCCGTCCCGTTCTTTCTGTACTTCATATCCGTACCCCCTTATCAAGATCGTCTATACCCATCCCCCGGAAAGCAAAAAAGTTGCCCGCAAACGGGCAACACCCCCAAAATTTTCCCCCAGCCTTCCCCCTGGGGGTTCGCGGTGTTGAATGACAGGCCGGTGGCCTGTCAGATCCGCGAACCGACCGACCCGCAGGGAGACAGGTGCCCCCACAGGGGGCGGATAAGGTGTAGCCGCGCAGCGGCGTAAAACGCCCCCGTCCCGCCCCGCACCGCCGCACAGAAAAAAGGGTCGGCTCCCGCCGACCCTTTTCTTATGCGCGTTTAGCCCGGAGGCCAGGTCATATCCCGCCCCGCCAGCACATGGAAGTGCAGGTGCTTCACGGTCTGTCCCGCCTGATCGCCGCAGTTGTTGACGATTCGGTAGCTCTCCACGCCCAGCTCCCTGCAGATCTTGGCGATGACCTCGAAGCAATGGGCCACCACACCGCTGTTGTCCGCCGTGATGGCATTGGCGCAGCAGATATGTGCCTTGGGCACCACCAAAAAGTGTACCGGTGCCTGCGGCTCGATATCATAAAAGGCATAGCATTGTTCGTCCTCATACACCTTTTTGCTGGGGATCTCTCCGTCAATAATGGCGCAGAACAGGCAATCGTTCTTCATGGTCGCATCTCCTTTCGCATATGTTTTTGTTGTTATTTTTCTCCCAATTCCCTTTTGTGTTCCTGCGCGCTCTTGAGCCCTTGAAGATGCAAGGCTTTGGAGCCGTTTGGAACACAAAGTCGAATTGGGACTTATTTTTTCATAATACAGCGCATTATTTCAACTTTTCCGCCACGAAATCGTCCACGGCCGCCAGCGCGTCGTCCACCTTCAGCAGCTCGGTGCCGCCGCCCATGGCGCTGTCCGGCTTACCGCCGCCCTTGCCGCCGCACACGGCGGACACGGTCCTGACCAGATCGCCGGCCTTCACGCCCCGCGCCACGGCCTCCTTGCCGCACACCGCCAGGAACGTGACCTTCTCGCCCACGATGCTGGCCAGCACGCCCACCACGGCAGGGTCTTTATCCCGCAGGAAGTCGCCCATGACCCGCAGCGCGGCGGCGTCCACGCCCTGCCGCGTGCCGGTGATGATGTGCAGCCCGTCCACGGTCTTGGCGGAGGCCAGGATCTGCTTGGCCTCGCCCATGGACGCCTCGCTCTTGAATTTCTCCAGCGCCTGGCGCAGGGTCTTCATCTCGGCGGCCTGCTGCTCCAGCCGCTCCACCAGCGTCTCCGGCGCGGACTTGAAGAACTGGGACGCCCGGTTCAGCAGCCCACGACTGCGGCGCATGTCCTCCATGGTAACCTTGCCGGTGGTGGCCTCGATGCGGCGCACACCGGAAGCCACACTGCTCTCGCTCTTGATGCGGAAGGGGCCGGCCTTAGCGGTGTTGTCCAGATGAGTACCGCCGCACAGTTCCATGGAGAAATCACCCATGGTCACCACCCGCACGGTCTGGCCATATTTTTCGCCGAAGGTAGCCACCGCGCCCCGGGCCTTAGCCTCGGCGATGGGCAGTTCTTCGGTGGTAATGAGCAGCCCGGACAGAATAGCGTCGTTGACCAGATCCTCCACCTCATCCAGCTGCTGGGGCGTGATGCCCTCAAAGTGGGTAAAGTCGAAGCGCAGGCGATCCGGCTCCACCAGAGAGCCAGCCTGATGCACATGGTCGCCCAGCACCTTCACCAGCGCCGCGTCCAGCAGATGGGTGGCACTGTGGGCCCGGCGGATAGCGGCGCGGCGGTCGGTGTCGATGGACGCCGTCACACTGTCGCCCACGGCCACGCTGCCGCTGAGCAGCTTGCCGTAGTGCATGAACTTGCCGCCCTTGTTCTTCTGCACATCGCTGACCACGAACTCCATGCCGTCGCCGGTGATCACGCCGTGGTCGGCCACCTGACCGCCCATTTCGGCGTAGAAAGGGGTCTTGTCCAGCACCAGGATGGCCTCCATACCGGACACGATCTCGTCCACCAGCTCGCCCTCGGCCACGATACCCAGCACCTTCGCGCCGTTCACCGTGTCGCGGTCATAGCCCACGAACTCTGTGGCCGGCATGTCCTTGCCGAACTCCACGCCGGCCCAGCCCAGATCGCCCAGCGCCTTGCGGGCTTCGCGGGCGCGCTCCTTCTGCTGGGTCATCAGGGACTGGAAGGCGTCCTCGTCCACAGTCATGCCCTCCTCGGCGGCCATCTCGGCCGTCAGGTCGATGGGGAAGCCGAACGTATCGTACAGCTTAAAGGCGTCAGCGCCGGAGAACACCGTCTCGCCCTTCTCCTTGTGAGAGGCCAGCATCTCGTTGTAGATGCGGATGCCGCCGTCAATGGTGCGGGCAAAGTTCTCCTCCTCGGTGCGGATGACCTTGGTGATGTAGCTCTGCTTTTCCTTCAGGTCGGGGTACTGCCCCTCGTTCTCATGCACCACGGTGTCCACCACCTTGTACAGGAACGGCTCGTTGACGCCCAGCAGCTTGCCGTGTCGGGCGGCGCGGCGCAGCAGGCGGCGCAGCACATAGCCGCGGCCCTCGTTGCTGGGCAGGATACCGTCGCAGATCATAAACGTGGCAGACCGGATGTGATCGGTGATGACCCGCAGGCTCACATCCCGTTTGTAGCTCTCGCCGTAGTGGGCGCCGGTCAGCTCGCTGACCTTGTGGGTGATGTTCATCACCGTGTCCACGTCGAACAGGCTGGCCACGTTCTGGCACACGCAGGCCAGACGCTCCAGACCCATGCCGGTGTCGATGTTCTTCTGCTTCAGTTCGGTGTAGTTGTTGTGGCCGTCGTTGTCGAACTGAGAGAACACGTTGTTCCATATCTCGATATAGCGGTCGCAGTCGCAGCCCACGGTGCAGCCGGGCTTGCCGCAGCCGTACTCCGGTCCGCGGTCATAGTAGATCTCGGAGCAGGGGCCGCAGGGGCCGGAGCCGTGCTCCCAGAAGTTGTCCTCCTTGCCGAAGCGGAAGATCCTGTCCTCAGGAATGCCGATCTCGTCCCGCCAGATGGCGAAGGCCTCGTCGTCGCTCTCGTACACGGAGGGATACAGCCGGTCGGCCTCCAGCCCCACCCACTCAGGGGAGGTCAGGAACTCCCAACTCCACGCGATGGCCTCGTGCTTGAAGTAATCGCCAAAGGAGAAGTTGCCCAGCATCTCGAAATAGGTGCCGTGGCGGGCGGTCTTGCCCACATTGTCGATGTCACCGGTACGGATGCACTTCTGACAGGTGCAGACGCGGCGGCAGGGCGGCTCCTCCTCGCCCTTGAACCAGGGCTTCATGGGGGTCATGCCGGCGTTGATCAGCAGGATAGATTTGTCGTTCTGGGGCACCAGCGAAAAGCTTGGCAGACGCAGGTGGCCTTTCGTCTCAAAGAACTTCAGGAACATTTCCCGCAGCTCGTTCAGGCCGTGATAGGGATGGCTCATAGTCGTTGTCTCCTTTACAATGTATACTAAAATTCTTTTTCGCTCTCGTTCCATTGGCGGGTCATATCCGCCAGTTCTTTCTCCAGGTTCAGGAAGAACCGGGAGATATGCAGCCCGTCCGCCAGGGCGTGGTTCACAAACAGCGACACCGGCAGTGTCGTCCGCCCGTTGACGGTCACATATTTGCCCCAGCTGATGCGGGGATTGCTGTCGTCCGGGCTCTCCGCCGGGTGCTGCAGCTGCGAGTAGTGTACCCACGGCACGCTGGAGACAAAGAAGAAGCTCCGCACGTCGCCGTCCTCGGTGAGCGTGCCCCGCTCCAGCACCTCCCGCTGCCGCCGCTGTCCCTCCGCGATGAAGGTCCCGTAGGGCATGTCGCCCTCCACGGTGCAGTAGACATACACGCCGTCCGGCTTCATGGCGGTGTAGGACGGCGGGCACCAGTCGTACTCCACCACCGTGCCGTCCTCCGCCAGCCTGCGCCGCAGCTGCGGCACGGTGTTGGCCGCCCGCACCACCGCATACAGCATGCTCAGGAAAAACGGTCTGCCGCCACGCGCGGCCATCATGTCGGTGATGTCCATCTCTACCGTCAGCCCGGCAAAGGGGAACGTCATCCCCCGGAAGTAGGTGAATTGCCCGCAGCGTGGGTCCTTTTCCATGTCGATGATCGTATAGTGCATCTCCCACCTCCTGCAACGAAAAACGCCCCTGTTTGCCATAGCAAACAGGGGCGAAAATCACTTCCGCGGTACCACCCTGATTTGGCGGCGAGCCGCCCTCTCAGCGCCCTGTAACGGGAGCATCCCGTGCCATTCATCACGGCAGGCTCAAAAGCGGCTGTCACCGTGCCGATCCCAACGGGCTTGCACTGTCCCCGTCTCGCTCCGGGCGGCCTCCGGTAACTCTTCTCTCTCATCGCCATTATGGAATATAGCGTTATTTTACCACAATGTTCCCCATTGTCAACACGAAATTTCTCTTTTTGTGAGATATTCCCCCTTGTCTTTCCGCACTGCTGTGGTATACTGGAAACCGTCATTTTTACAGAAAGAGGGACCTCCCGTGCAAAAGCTCTCCCACAACGACCATATCGACCTGTACCGCCACCTATCCTTCTGTGCCGTGGGCGGCTTCTTCGGCTGCTACGCTGTTCTTATCCATAGCGGCGTCATGGGCAACGCCCAGACGGTGAACCTGATCGAGCTGCTGCTGGATGCCCTGCGGGGCGACCTACACGCCGTGCTCCTGCACCTGGGCGCGCTGGTGCTGTACGTGCTGGGCACTATGCTGACGGTGCTGCTGCCCCACTGGTGGGGCTGGGATATGCACTATGTATCGCCTGTTATCACCGCCGCAGCCGCCGTGGCCGTAGCCTTCCTGCCGGAAACGCTGAACGTTGTGGTGGCTCTATATCCCATCTTCTTTGCCATGAGCATCCAGTGGAGCAGCTTCGGCGGCGCCCGCGGCTTTTACAGCTCCACCATCTTCTCCACCAACAACACCAAGCAGACTTCTCTGGCCCTGGCCAACTACCTGTGTGACCATGACCGCGCCCACCTGCGGAAGCTGAAGGTCTTTGCCCTCACCCTGCTATGCTTCCACATCGGCGCGGCAGCGGCCTACCTCGCCGTGACGTGGTGGTATATCCGCGGCGCGCTGGCCGTGCTGCCCCTTATCGCCTGGGCCTTCTTCCTGTCCGTATGCGAACGCAGGCATGAAGCCCTGGCCGAGGAACCGGAGACCATCCCCGACAGCAGCGCCCACCCCACCAGCAACGCATAAAAATTGTCCCCCGGCGAAGCCGGGGGACAATTTTTATGTACTTATTTCCCACTCAGCGCCACCGCGTGGCGGATGAAGCTCATGGGCGGCACCGGACGGGGCAGCTGCATGGTGAACACCATCTGGGGCGTCTTCGGCTCCGCCAGGCCATTGCCCTCGCTGTCGCGCATCACCGGCACGATGATCGTAAAGGGCTTCGTATCCGGCCCCACCACCTCCACGATGTCGCCGGCGGCAAATTTGTTCCGCAGGCTCAGGGTGGCCAGCCCATTTTCATCACAGTTTGTCACCACGGCGCAGATCTGCCAGTCCCGCAGATACCGGGCGCTCTCATAATACTGCCCCGGCTGGCCGTAGAAAAAACCTGTGGCGTAGTGCCGGTGGCTGATGTGCTCCACCTCATCCCGCCACACCGGGTCAAGCGGGCGCCCTGCGGCCACGTCGTCCAAACAGTGCCGGTACGCGCCGGTAACGATGGCCGCGTAGTAAGCGGACTTAGCCCGACCCTCGATCTTCAGGCAATCCACCCCGGCGGCCATCAGGTCGTCCAGGTGGTCAATCATGCACATATCCCGGCTGTTCATAATGTATGTGCCCTTTTCGTCTTCGAACACCGGGAAATACTCCCCGGGCCGTTTCTCTTCCATCAGCGCATACTGGTAGCGGCAGGGCTGGGCACATTCGCCCCGGTTGCTGTCCCGTCCGGTCATATAGTTGCTCAGCAGGCAGCGCCCGGAGTAGCTGACGCACATAGCCCCGTGGCAAAAGGCCTCCAGTTCCAGCTCCGGGGATACCCTGGCCCGAATGGCGGCGATCTCCTCCAGGCTCAGCTCCCGGGCCAGCACCACGCGGCTAGCACCCAGATCGTACCAGGCCTGGGCGCAGACGTGATTGGCGATAGACTGCTGGGTGCTGATGTGCCGCTGGCAGTGTGGCGCGTACTTCCCCGCCAGGGTGAACGCGCCCAGGTCCGCCAGAATCAGGGCGTCCACCCCCGCCGCGTCCAGCTTTTCCAGATGGGCGGGCAGGGCCTCCGCCTCATTCCAGCGGGGCATGGTGTTCACCGTGGCGTGTACCTTTACGCCGTGGTCGTGGGCGAACTGCACCGCGCGGGGCAGCTGCTCGTCGTCAAAGTTTCCGGCAAAGGATCGCATCCCGAAGGATGTGCCGGCCAGATACACCGCGTCCGCGCCGTACAGCACCGCCATCTGCAGCTTTTCCCAGTCCCCGGCCGGGGACAGCAATTCAGGCTTCTTTCCCATGGCGTCAGGAGTAGATGGGCTGATATTCACCGCTGTTAATGAACTTCAGGTGCTCGTTATAGTCGGTAAAGAAGTGGCTTTTTCCGTCCTTGCCCAGGGCGAAGAAGTAATAATCGGTGTCCGCCGGGTAGATGGCCGCCTCAATGGCGGACAGGCCGGGATTGCAGATGGGTCCCGGAGTCAGGCCGGGGTTGATATAGGTGTTGTAGGGACTGTCGATCTCTGTATCGAAGGTCTTGACCCCGTCGTGCTTCATGATATAGTTGATGGTAGAGCACAGCTGCAGCGCTCTTCCGCCCTTCTCACTGCTCGGGTTCTCCAGACGGTTGTGGATGACAGAACTGATGTTCTTGCGCTCGGTGTCGTCGCCGATGGACTCCTTCTCGATCAGGGATGCCATGGTGATGATCTCCTGCAGAGAGTACGGAGACGCCTTGATGTCCGCCAGCATCTGCTGGCTGATGCTGTTCTTGAAGTACACCAGCATCGTCTCCACCGTATACACCGCGGACCGGTTCTTGTCGAATTCATAGGTGCTGGGGAACAGGAAGCCCTCCATGCGATCGATGCTGCCCAGCTTGTCGTCATCCAGGAAATCGTAGTCCTCATACGCAAAGTTGGCGCAGGCATCCTCCAGATCCTCCTTGGTGGCCACGCCCTTCTCCGCCAGCAGATCGATGATCTCCCGGACGGTGTAGCCCTCGGGGATGGTGACCTTGATCAGGCCCTGGGCCTCCTTGGCGTCCGTCTCCCAGTCGTGCATATTGGTAATCAGGGCGCGGAAGTCCATATCACTGTTCAGCTTGTAGGTCCCCGGCTCCACGTAGCGGTTGTAGTGCAGGAACGTGCCGGCAATATTGAACACCAGTCGGGAATTCACCAGCCCCGCGTCGTGCAGCTTCTTGGCCACATCTCCCCGGCTGTCACCCTCCTCTACGGTGATCTCCACCTCGGTATAGGGCTTGTTCAGCGAACACACGTCGTTGACCAGCAGCCAACCGATGCCCGCCAGCAGGCAGGATACCAGCACTACACAGGCCAGATAGATGATGGTCCGGTTGCGCTTGGCCTGACGGCGGCGGTCACTGTGGCGGCGCTGCTCGGAGGACGCCTGCCGGCGGACCTCCTCGGCGTCCCACTTCGCCGTGGCGTATTCGTTTCGTTCTTCACGGTTTCCCATAAGTCTTTGCTCCTTTCCCAGCGTCAGCCGATAAGATCGGCCACGCAGGTCATCACTTCGTTGTGTATGTCGTCTATCAGGCGAGGCGCGCCCGCCCGGGCGCAGTCAATGCGCGTCCAGCCGCAGCGTGCCACCACATGGGCGGCGTTTTCCCGGCAGCGGCGCAGGTATTCCTCGTCCTTCTCGTGGATGTCAGCAGTGGTGTGGGTGGCGGCCTCCCGCAGGCGCATCATCTGTTCCGTGGCCTCTGTGGGCATATCCAGATACAGCACCCGTGTGGGCTCCGGCAGCCCCAACAGCCGGTACTCGAAGTCAAACAGCCAGTCGAGAAAACCGTCCCGCTGCTCCGGCGGCAGCTTACCGGTCTGGTGAACGGCGTTGCTGGTGGTGTATCGATCCGCAATGACCAGTCCGCCCTGCTCATAGTACGCGCCCCAGTCCTGTTTGTAGGAGGCATAGCGATCCACAGAGTAGAACACTGACGCGGCATAGGCATTCACGTCGCCGGGCTTGTCCCCGAAGGCACCGCCCAGATACAGGCGGATCAACGCAGAGGACTCCTCCTGATACCGGGGGAACTCCAGCTTGCGGAAAGGGATACCGCGGCGCGTCAGTTCCTCGCACAGCAGCCGGGACTGGGTAGCCTTGCCGGACCCGTCCGTCCCCTCGAACACGATGAGTTTTCCCTGCACAGCGCTCGCCTCCTTTGGACACACTGACCCATAATACAGAGTATTGTACCACAGTTTTCCCCATTTGTAAACCATTCAAACGGGCCCGTCCCCTGCAAAAGGGCCGCCCCCTCCGGGACGGCCCCTGATACGCTATTGCACGGCGGCCTTTTTCTTCTGCTTCTCCTCATAGACGGTGTTCAGCACATACAGGAGGACACCCGTCCAGATAAACAGGAAGCTCACAAGCTTCTCGCGGGTAAGGGCCTCGCCCATGATGGCACCGCAAATAATAGACAGAGACGGGCTGATATACTGGCAGATGCCCGTGGTCATCAGCGGCAGATACCTAACGCCGATGGAATAAAACACCATAGGCAGTCCGGTGATCACACCGCCGCCGATCATCAGCAGTTGCTTGATGACCGTCATGCTGCCCATACCATTGTCCCCCATACGGAAAAACAGGATGAACAGCAGCGCCACCGGCACCATCATCAGGATCTCTGACGTGGTAGACACGATGGAATCGATGGTCAAGCTCTTCTTGATGGCTGCATAGATGGAGAACATCAGCGCCAGGGCGATGGTCACATAGGGCACGCCGCCGAAGCCGGAGGTGCTGAACACGATGCCGACCACCACGATGGCAATGATCACAAAGTGCCGCCAATTCATCTTCTCGCGGAAGATAACGGCCCCAAGGGCAAATACCACCAGCGGCTGGATGTAATACCCCAGGCTGCACTCCAGCACGCGGCCGTTCTGCACCGCCCACAGGTACACCAGCCAGTCGCCGAACAGCAGCACCGATGCAGGCATCTCCCGCTTGAGCACCTGCTTGTCCTTGAATACGGCCCACAGCTGCGGCAGCTTTCCCTGCACCTTCAGAATACACAGGCAGGCCACCGCTGCCCAGATAATGCGGCAGGCCATGATGAAAAACGTGTCGATCTCGCCGCACACATTGGTGCACATATACCAGTACAGCGGCTGGAAACCCCAGATGAAAAAGCACACCGACATAGCCCCCAGGCCCTTGCGGTAGTTGACCGTTTGCATACGTTTCCCCTCACTTTCCTGCAGAAATCGGGTAGTTTCCCCATTTACAGCGTCCAATAACCATGATATGATAACACCTGCAACGCGGAATAGCAAGCCATATTTCCCCGGAAAAGGAGGTTTCTCATGCTGCTGTTTGACATGGACGGAACGCTGATCGACTCCAACGGCATCTGGAAGGACGTGGACACGCGTTTCTTGGAGAAGCGAGGTCTGCCCTATACGCAGGAATACTATGAGGGCGTGGCCCACACCATCTTCCCGCTGGCGGCCAAATTCACAAAGGAATTCTGCCATCTGCCGGAGAGCGAAGCCGCCATCATGGCCGAGTGGATGGAGATGGCCGGCGACATTTACGCCACGGGCGTAACGGAAAAGCCCGGTGTCCGCGCCTATCTGGAGCAGATGAAGAACCGCGGCGAGCGTATGGCTGTGGTCACCAGCGCGGTCCCTGTTCATTGCCGTGCGGCGCTGACCCACCTGGGCCTGCTGCCCTATTTCGAGCGTATTTTCTTTGCCCAGGAGCTGGGCACCGAGAAAAAGTACCCCGCCCTCTGGGAGAAGGTCGCCGCTGCACTGGGCGTCTCCCCCGCAGACTGCACCCTGTTCGACGACTCCGTGGAGGCCATCCGCGGCGCCAAGGCCGCCGGGATGCACACCGTGGGCGTGGCAGACCCCTACTTTGCCTCCACCGCTGACGAAATGGCCCGCACCTGTGACCGTTACATCTCCAGCTTCGGCGAACTGCTTTATCCTTGACTTTTGTCGAACGATTTACTATAATTAGGGTTACGGCGCCCCATGCGCCGCTTATTATGCGCGGCTGCCCGCAGGCAGGACCGCTTGAAGGAGTTTTGTATCATGCCTGTTTATCCCATGGACATCGCTGGGCTCCACCGGGAGCTGCCTATCTGTAAGGTCACGGACGACCTGTACATCGGCGCCTTCATCTGCTTTGGCGACGCGGAGCTGACCGTAGCCTGCGCCCGTGATATGCTGGCCATGCTGGAGGCAGACAGCTACGACTATCTGTTCACCGCCGAGGCTAAGTCCATCCCCCTGATCCACGAGATGGCCCGTCAAAGCGGTGCGAAAAAGTATTTCATCGCCCGCAAGGGCCCCAAGGCGTATATGCCCGATCCCCTGCACGTGGAGGATAAGTCCATCACCACCGCCGGGGTGCAGAAGCTGTATCTGGGCCGTGACGACGCCGACCTGATCCGCGGCAAGCGCATCGTTCTCATGGATGACGTGATCTCCACCGGCGGCTCCCTCCACGCCATGGAGGAGCTGGTGAAGATGGCCGGCGGTACCGTAGTGGACCGCATCGCCGTGCTGGCCGAGGGCGGTGCGGCGGACCGCAAGGACATCAAGTACCTGAATGTCCTTCCGGTATTCAACGCCGACGGAAGCATCAAGTAAAGAGAAGCGCCTGCGGGCGCTTCTTTTTTTGTTCTCATTAGCAAAACCGCATGACCGCCGCCATCTGCCGCACATTTTTTATAGCGTGCGGGGATAGACTTTTATGATAAGTTATGGTAATATGTAGAATTAATAAAACTAATACTTTGAGTGGGAGAAAGGAGCAGTTCCATTATGGCAGTAAAAGAGAGCTATGCCGGCAAGATCAACCGGAAGCTGACGAAAAAGCTGCGGGTCATCGCCGTGGCCGCCGGCCGTGAAAAGGCCGACCTGGTGCTGAAAAACGCCACCTATGTCAACGTATTCTCCAACGAGCTGTGTCACGGCGACATCGCCGTGGCTGAGGGCCTGATCGTGGGCATGGGTGAATACAGCGGCAATACAGAGGTAGATATGGGCGGTAAGATCGTCCTCCCCGGCTTTGTGGACGCCCACATTCATCTGGAGAGTTCCCTGGTCAGTCCCACGGAGTTTGCCAAGGCGGTGCTGCCCCATGGCACCACCACCGTCATCACCGACCCCCACGAGATCGCCAACGTCATGGGCACCGATGGCATCGAGTATATGCTCCAGGCCACCGAGGACCTGCCCGTGGACGTGCGCTTTATGCTGCCCTCCTGCGTGCCGGCCACGCCGCTGGACGAGTCTGGCGCCAACCTGGACTACCGGGCCATCGACAGCTTCTATGATCATCCCCGTGTACAGGGTCTGGCCGAGATGATGAACTTCGTGGGCACCATCAACGGCGATCCCCAGGTGGTGGAGAAGATCGTGGCCAGCCAGGCCCATCACAAGAAGATCGACGGCCACGCCCCCGACCTGGTGGGCAACGACCTGAACGCCTACATCGCCGCCGGCGTGTACTCCGACCACGAGTGCCACGACCTGAACGACGCCATCGCAAAGCTCCAGCGCGGCCAGTTCATTATGATCCGCGAGGGCACCGCAGCCCGCAATCTGGAAGCGCTGGTCCCCCTGCTGTGCGACAAGTATGTGGAACGCTGTATGTTCTGCACCGATGACAAGCACCCCAACGACCTGCTGGAAAAGGGTCACATCGACTACATCGTCAAAAAGGCCATCTCCCTGGGCGCCGACCCCATTACCGCCATCAAGGCCGCCTGCCACAACGCTGCCCGCTACTTCCTGCTGAACAACCGCGGCGCCATTGCACCCGGCTATCTGGCGGACTTCGTCATCATCGACGACTTTGACCACTTTAACATCGAAAAGGTCTATAAGCGCGGCGTACTGATGGTAGACCATGGCGTGGTGGCGGACTTCCCCGTCCCGGAGATCGACCCCTATCTGGTCAACCGCGCCCACGACACCTTCCATGTGGCCCCGCTGACCGCCGCCGACTTTACCGACAGCCGCCCCCACGCGGTCATTGGCATGGTCAACGGTGAGATCACCACCACCGACGGCGGCTACACCGACCGTATCGATGTGGACTATGACATTCTGAAGATCGCCGTCATCGAGCGTCATAAGAACACCCACCACATCGGCTTGGGCTACATCAAGGGCTACGGCCTGCAAAAGGGCGCCGTGGCCACCAGCATCAGCCACGACAGCCACAACATCATCGTAGTGGGTACCAATGAGGAGGACATGGCCTTCGCCGCCAACCGCATCGTACAGCAGCACGGCGGTATCACCGTGGTGGAGAACGGTCAGGTGAAGGGTGAGCTGCTGCTGGCCATCGCCGGCATCATGTCCGACGACACCCTCATAAACGTGAACCGCGACTTGGAGAACGCCAAAAAGGCTGCCTACGACCTGGGCGTGTCCACCGGTATCGACCCGTTTATGACCCTGAGCTTCATGGCCCTGCCGGTGATCCCCAGCCTGCGCATCACCACCCGCGGCGTGTTCGACGTCACCACCCAGCGCTACGTCTGATACCTGCTCCCCGCTTCGCCGGGACCTATATCCGCAAAAAAAGAAAGCCCTCGCGGGCTTTCTTTTTTTGCTCACAGCTTCAGTTCACAATCCAGGCTCATGACCGCGCTGCCGCCGATACGGACGGTCACGGCACCGTCCTTTTCATACAGCATACTGCGTATCTCGCTGGGCCGACTCATGTGCTCGCCCTGCAAAAACACATTCTCCTGCTCCGGCTTCACATCGCCTCGCAGGTAGAGATAATACGTCAGTGCACCGTTGCTGGTCCCGGTGGCACACTCCTCCGGGATGTCGTACAGGGGCGCGTAGTTGCTGCACCAGGCCGTCACGCCGTCCCGCCCCGGGCAGAACATATGCACGCCGGTCACATCGTACTTCCGTGACAGCTCCGTGACCACCGGTGCGTTCTGCACTGCCCGCATGAGCGTCTCATGGTCCCGGACGGGCATCATAATATCCGCCAGACCGGTGGACACCATTCGTGGGATATATCCCTCCGGGCAGTCCGCCTCCGTCAGGCCATAGGCGGCGTACAGCGCGGTGCGCTCCGCTGCCGGGATGTCGCCGATCAGCTGCGGCGGCGCCATATCCATCCAGACAGTACCGCCCCTGACGGTGATGTTCAGTTCCCCGGCCTTCGTATGGGCCGTGTGGTCGCCGTCGCCGATCTTCTCCAGCTGCCGCAGCAGGGCGAAGGACGCCACGGTAGCGTGGCCGCACAGGTCCACCTCCCCGGCGGGGGTGAAATAGCGCAGGGATACGGAGCCGTCCGGCTCCATATGTATAAAGGCCGTCTCCGAGTGCTTCATCTCTGCAGCGATCTGCCGCATGGTCTCATCAGACAGCTCCCGGTCCGGCAGTGCCACGCCCGCCTGGTTGCCGCCGAAGATCCGATTGGCAAAGGCGTCCATCACATAGAGCTTCATAGGGTATACCTCCCAGTTTTTCTTGTGGTTTTCATTATATACTCTCTTGCTCTTAACGGCAAGTATATTTGACTTCCGATGTATTTTTCGTTAGAATAGAATTGCAGCAGGTGTCTGTGTGAACGCCCGCCGCTAAAAGCGAAGAAAGGAACTTCATCGAAAATGCTCAATGAGCGAAGTCTGTTATCACAATTTCTGCATTTCGTAGCCGCTACGGTGGCATCCCTCATGGTTTTCAGCCTGTACTCCATCGTGGATGGGCTGATGGTATCCAAGGGTGTGAACGAATACGCCATGGCCTCGGTAAATCTGGCGGTGCCCTTCACCAACGTGCTGTTCTCCATCGGCGTCATCTTCGCCGTCGGTACCAGCACCATCATCGCCATCTATCTGGGACAAAACCAAGGCGAGAAGGCCAATAGCCTGTTCTCTCAGAACATCGTGCTGCTGACGTGCGTCGGCCTGACCATCACCGTCCTCGTTTTCGTATTTCTGGAGCCGTTCGCCGTGCTGCTGGGCGCAAAGGGCGTAACGTATCAATATACCATCGATTATCTCCGGGGCCTGGCCCCTTTCGCGCTGTGCTTCATCATCTCCTATAACATGGAGGTGCTGATCAAGACCGACGGCTATCCCCGTCTGGCAATTCTGACGGTCGTCACCGGCTGTCTGGCCAACTGCGTGCTGGACTATATCGCCATCTTCCTTCTGGACTGGGGCGTGTGGGGCGCGGCGGTGGCCACGGGACTGTCCCAGCTTCTGACGTGCATCATCTATCTGCGCCACTTCCTGGGCGGACACAACACCTTCCACTTTGTGAAGTTCAGGATGGACTGGGGCATCTACAAGCGGCTGATCCCGCTGGGCTTTGCCGACGGCGTAACGGAGCTGTGCAACGGCGTGATGATCTTCCTGTTCAACCGGGTAATCCTGCGCTGTCTGGGTGATGACGCTCTGGTGAGCTACACCATCATCGCCTATGTGAACACCCTCATCATCAACACCATGCTGGGCATCTCGCAGGGCAGCCAGCCGCTGGTCAGCTACCACTACGGCAAGGGGGACGCGGCGGGCTACAAGAAGCTGCTGCGGTATGGCTTTACAGCGGTGGGCATCATGACGGCGGTGATCTTCGCCGGGGTGATGCTGTTCGCGCCGCAGATCGCCGGCATATTCGTGGACGCGGATAAGCCGTGGCTGGCGGCGGACACCGCGGGCGCGCTGCGGCGGTACGGTCTGTGCTACATACTGCTGGGAAGCAACATCCTCATGGGCGGCTTCCTGACGGCGGTGGAGCGACCGAAGGCGGCTATTTCCATCTCCGTGGGCCGTGGCCTGCTCTTCCAGGCCGGTGCGCTGCTGCTGTTGGCGGCAGCCGTGGGCGGCACGGGCATTTGGTTTGCGCCGGTGATCTCCGAGGCGCTGTGCGCGGTAATGGCCGTGTGGTTCCTCCGGCGGTTCCTGCGGAAAACCGCAGCATAACCAACATAAAAAGTATCCCGCGGCACAGCCGCGGGATACTTTTTTGCTCTCTTTAAGGCGCCTTACGCCTGCGCGGCCTTTTCCGCCATCATCTGCCGCACCACCTCGTCGATACGGTGGGCAACGCGGCAGAAATCCTCCGCCGTATAGCCCTTGGTGGTCATGGCGGCGGTGCCGATGCGGACGCCGCTGGTCTGGAACGGCGAGCGTTTGTCCCCGGGGACGCAGTTCTTATTCAGCGTAATACCGCAGCGGTCCAATTCCTCCTGTACCTCACGTCCGGTAAGTCCGGTATCCGTCAGATCCAGCAAAAACAGATGGTTGTCCGTGCCGCCGGTAACGACCTTGTAGCCCATGGCCATGAACTCCGCCGCCATCGCCCTGCAGTTGACCACCACACGGTGGATATACGCCCGGTATTCCGGGGTCAGCGCCTCCTCCGCAGCCACCGCCTTGCCGGCGATCACGTGCTGCAAAGGGCCGCCCTGCATACCGGGAAAAACGGCGCTGTCCACCTTTTTCGCCAGCTCCGGCCGGCAGAAGATCAGTCCGCCTCGCGGGCCGCGCAGCGTCTTGTGCGTCGTGGTCGTGACCACATCTGCCAGTCCAAAGGGGCTGGGGTGCTCCCCCGCCGCCACCAGCCCGGCAATGTGAGCGATGTCCGCCATGAAATACGCCCCCGCCGCCTGCGCCGCCCGGGCAAAGCGTGCAAAGTCGATGGTCCGGCTGTAGGCCGACGCTCCTGCGATGATCAGCCGCGGCTTCAACTCCCGCGCAAGCCTCTCCATACCGTCATAGTCGATCAGGCCGTTTTCGTCCACGTCGTAGGCCGCTATGTCATACAGCCTGCCGGAGGCATTTACCGGCAGTCCGTGGGACAGATGCCCACCGTTGGCCAGACTCATGGACAGGATCCGGTCTCCCGGCTGCAGCAGCGCCATATACGCCGCCAGATTGGCGGAGGTACCGCTGTGAGGCTGCACGTTCACATGGTAGTCGGTGTGAAATACCTCCCTCCACTTGGCGATACAGTACGTCTCCAGCTCGTCCACCACCAGGCAGCCGCCGTAGTAGCGTCCCTGATTCCCCATCTCCCGGTGGGCGGGATACCCCTCGGAATACTTGTTGGTCAGGCAGCTGCCCACAGCGCGGCATACCGCCTCGCTGGTGAAATTCTCGCTGGCGATCAGCTCCACCGTTGTTTCCTGCCGCCGCTGCTCCATGGCAATATAATCGAAAACCTTGGATGTCACGCCCATCTCTCCCCACGTATTGTGTTGTTGTGTCAACCATTATACCACATATTGTGCCCCATGCAAGCCCCAATAGTCAAATAACCAAAATACACGAAATCACATACCAGCCCTGTATGTTTTTTGTAAAAAACGCAGAAAGGTGAAAAAAGGGTTGACAACGGCGCGTTAAGGGCGTATTATGCCACCATTCCGACAGGGAAAATCACAGCGAGGAGGAAAGCCGACATGAAGCGTAACGTCACCATGATGATGTGCGAGATGTGCATGGGTATGATGTCCATGTGCATGTTTCGTCGCGCCGAAAAGGTCATCAGCTTTCCGAAAACTGTTTGACGGCTTGAAAAAAAGCCGATGTGTAAGCAGACAGCGGAGGGTCAGTGATGACCAGCCGCTGTTTTTGTTTTGTTTATGTACCGCCGTTCCGGCCGGGCGGCGGTGCTGAGATAAAATCGTAACCAACCAAGTTTAATCATTTCAAAGGAGACTGCGAACATGAAACACAACACTTTGACTAAGATCATCACCCTGGCCCTGGCCGTTGTCTTGGCCCTGAGCCTTGCTGCCTGCGGCAGCAAGACCGACGACAACAGCGGCGACGCTACTGCCACCACCATCAAGATCGGCGTTCCCAACGACACCACCAACGAAGCCCGCGCCCTGCTGCTGCTGCAGGAGAACGGCATCATCAAGCTGAAGGACGGCGTGGGCATCACCGCCACCAAGAACGACATCGTGGAGAATCCGTACAATGTGGAGATCGTGGAGGCTGAGGCCGCCCAGCTGCCCAACCTGCTGCCCGACGTGGACTACGCCGTGATCAACAGCAACTACGCCATCAACGCCGGCCTGAACCCCGTGAATGACTCCCTGCTGATCGAGGGCAGCGCCTCCGCCTACGCCAACATTCTGGCCGTCAAGGAGGGCAACGAGACCGCCCCCAAGATCCTGGCCCTGAAAGCCGCCCTGGAGAGCAAGCAGGTGGCTGACTTCATCACCGAGAAGTATGCCGGCTCCGTTGTCTCCGTTGTGGAGAGCACCACCGACGGCTATGACGCTTCCGTGGACTATGACGCACTGAAGGGCGAGACCATCACCATCGCCGCCTCCCCCACGCCCCACGCCGAGATCCTGGAGGTCGCTAAGGAGATCCTGGCCGCCAAGGACATCACCCTGGACATTCAGGTCTACAACGACTATGTGGTGCCCAACACCGTGGTGGATGACGGCACCGTGGACGCCAACTACTTCCAGCACCTGCCCTATCTGGAGGACTTCAACGCCCAGAACGGCACCCACATCGCCTCCGTCGCCGCCATCCACGTGGAGCCTATGGGTCTGTACGGCGGCAAGCAGACCACGCTGGACGCGCTGAGCACCTCCGCCCAGTAACATAAAACAACAGGATTTTACCCTCCTCTCCCCCTCGCGTGTTCCCCGCCCTGCACAGGGCGGGGAACACCGCGGAAACAGGACAATGCGAAACGCCCGGTTTCTTTTCCGGAGCTCCCGCCAGGGCGCGGGGGATGCAGAAAGGAAACAGCGCGAATTAAACAGAAACGAGGAACGCCGTCGTGATAGAACTGAAACACGTAAGCAAGACATACGACTCCGGTGCCAACGGAGGCGTGGACGCATTGAAGGATGTGTCCCTGACCATTGAGGATGGAGACATCTACGGCATTATCGGTATGTCCGGCGCGGGCAAGAGCACGCTGGTGCGCTGCATCAACCTGCTGGAGCGCCCCACAAAAGGCGAGATCATCGTGGACGGCCAGCGGCTGGACACCATGACCCCCGCCCAGCTGCGCGCCGCCCGTCGGAACATCACTATGATCTTCCAGCACTTCAACCTGCTCATGCAGCGCACCTGCCTGCGTAACGTCTGCTTCCCCATGGAGATCTCCGGTGTAAAGCGGGCCGACGCGGAAAAGCGCGGGCGCGAGCTGCTGGAGCTGGTTGGCCTGCCTGACAAGGCAGACGCCTATCCGGCCCAGCTGTCCGGCGGCCAGCAGCAGCGCGTGGCCATCGCCCGTGCCCTGGCCACTGACCCCAAAGTACTCCTGTGTGATGAGGCCACCAGCGCGCTGGACCCCAAGACCACCCGGCAGATACTGGAGCTGATCCGGGACATCAACCAAAAGCTGAACATCACCGTGGTCATCATCACCCATCAGATGAGCGTGGTGAAGGAGGTCTGCTCCCATGTGGCTATCCTGGACGACGGCTGCGTGGCCGAATCCGGCATGGTGGGCACGGTGTTCGCCGCACCCAAGTCTGAAGCCGGCCGCCGTCTGGTATTCCCCGGCGGCGCGGACGCGCAGGTATACAACCCCCAGGACGAAAAGCTGGTGCGGCTGGTGTTCAAGGACAGCAAAACCACCAGTATCCCCCTCATTGCCCGGCTGGCGGCAGAGGAGGGCGTCTTCTGCAACGTGATCTCCGCCAGCACGCAGAAGCTGTCCGAAACGGTATACGGCAGCATGATGCTGGGCATCCCCAGCGCACAGTACGATAAGGCCGTGGCCTTTATCCACAATGTGGCCAATGTTCAGGTTGAGGAGGTGGACCACCATGTACAGTAATCTGTTCTCCGCCCAGTCCGTACAGGATCTGATGAGCGTGCTGCCCTCCCTGCCCGTGGCTATCTGGGAGACGTTCTACGTCACCGTGGTCAGCACGGCGCTGTCGCTGGTGCTTGGCCTGCCCCTGGGCGTGCTGCTGGTGGCCGGCGAGAAAAACGGCGTCCTGCCCCTGCCCCGCTGGCTCATGCAGGTCATCAACGTCATCATCAACCTGCTGCGTTCCATCCCCTTCCTGATCCTGATGATCATGGTCTTCCCCCTCTCCCGTCTGCTCATCGGCACCGCCGTGGGCACCACGGCCACCATCGTTCCGCTGGTGGCGGCGGCGTTCCCCTTTGTGGCACGTCTGGTGGAGAGCAGTCTCCGCGAGGTGGACGGCAATATCATTGAGGCCGCCCAGAGCATGGGCGCCACCCCCATGCAGATCATCTGCAAGGTAATGATCCCCGAGAGCGTTCCCTCCCTGATCCAGAATGTCACCATCGCGCTGACCACCATTCTGGGCTACTCCGCCATGAGTGGCATCATCGGCGGCGGCGGCCTGGGCAAGATCGCCATCGACTACGGCTACTATCGCTATAAGTACCTGGTAATGCTAGTGGCGGTGGTCATTCTGATCCTGTTGGTGCAGTTGTTCCAAAGCGTGGGCACCTGGCTCAGCAAGCGGTGCGACAAGCGTTTGAAGCACTAATCCCGTCTTCTGTTCCCTTCGGCTTTCGCCGAAGGGAATATTTTTTCCGCCGCCCCATTTTTCACCTTGACATTTCTCCCGAAATCGTGTATGATATTCGAGGTTGTAAAGGCATATAACTTTACAGAAGGAGGCCACACCGTGAAAAACCAGACATACCGCATGACCATGCTGTTCGATTTTTACGGCGATATCCTGACCCCACGGCAGCGTGAGCTGTTCGACCTGTATTATAATGAGGACCTGTCCCTGGCAGAGATCGCGGAGAACTGCGGCATTTCCCGGCAGGGCGTACGGGACGTGATCGTCCGTGCGGAGAACGCCATGACCGAGCTGGAGGACAAGACCGGCCTGGTCCGCCGCTTTTTGCAGATGCAGCAGCACGTGGACCGTATCATCACCGCTGCCGGAGACATTAAAACCATCAACTACCGGCAGTACGAAAATCCCCGGTTAGAGGAATTGGCGGAGACGATCTTGGACGCTGCCGCCGCCCTGAAGGAGTAACGACCCATGGCATTTGAGGGACTTAGCGAAAAACTGAACGGCGTATTCAAGCGCCTGCGCGGTAAGGGCCGCCTTACCGAAGCCGATGTCCGCGAGGGTATGCGCGAGGTACGTCTGGCCCTGCTGGAGGCCGACGTCAGCTATAAGGTCGTCAAGGATTTCGTGGCGGACGTCACCGAAAAGTGCGTCGGCACCGATGTGCTGGACAGCCTGACCCCCGCCCAGCAGATCATCAAGATCGTAAACCAGGAGCTGACGGCGCTGATGGGCGGCACCAACGCCCGTCTGACCACCGCCTCCAAGGGCCCCACCGTTGTGATGATGGTAGGTCTGCAGGGCGCCGGCAAGACCACAAACGGCGCCAAGCTGGCGGGGCTCATGCGCCGCAGCTTCGGCAAGCGCCCCTTGCTGGTGGCCTGCGACGTGTACCGTCCCGCCGCCATCAACCAACTGCAGGTGGTGGGCAAGCAGCTGGACATCCCCGTCTTCGAGATGGGGCAGATCGACCCGGTGACCATCGCCAAGGAGGCGGTGAAGTACGCCGCCGACCACGGCCACGACATCGTCTTTCTGGATACCGCCGGCCGTCTGCATATCGACGAGGCGCTGATGGACGAGCTGAAGGCCGTCAAGGCTGCCGTCCATCCCAATGAGATACTCCTTGTGGTGGACGCCATGACCGGCCAGGACGCGGTCAATGCCGCCAAGGCCTTTGACGACGCGCTGGGCATCGACGGCGTACTGCTGACCAAGCTGGACGGCGACGCCCGCGGCGGTGCTGCCCTGTCCATCCGGGCCGTCACCGGTAAGCCCATCAAGTTCGTGGGTACCGGCGAAAAGCTGGACATGATCGAGCCCTTCCACCCCGACCGCATGGCCGGGCGGATACTGGGCATGGGCGATATGCTCACGTTCATTGAGAAGGCCGAGCAGCAGTACGACGAAAAACAGGCGAAAAAGCTTGAGGAAAAGCTCCGCAAGAACCGCCTGACCCTCACCGACTATCTGGATCAGATGGAGCAGCTGCAAAGCATGGGTGACCTGAGCCAGATCGCCGATATGCTCCCCGGCGGCATGGCTAAGGGCTTCGACCCCAGCCAGATCGACGAGAAGCAGATGGCCCACAACAAGGCCATCATCCAGTCCATGACCCCGCTGGAACGCGAAAATCCGCAGATCCTCAACGCCAGCCGCAAAAAGCGCATTGCCGCCGGCTGCGGGCTGGAGGTGGTGGATGTCAACCGCCTGCTGAAATCCTTTGAGATGCTGCAGCAGATGACCAAAGCCATGACCAAGGGCGGCGGTATGCGCGGCCTGGGCGGCATGATGGGCGGCTTCGGCGGCAAGGTGGCCAGAGGCGCCATGCACGGTTTTGGCCGAAAAAAACGGTTGAAATAAAGTTAAAAAAAGTAGAAAAAGTGTGTAAGTGCAGTCGCATTTAACAGATATAAAACAATCAATTTACATGGAGGAACACAACAATGGTTAAAATTCGTCTGAGAAGAATGGGCGCTAAGAAGGCCCCCTATTACCGCGTCGTCGTCGCCGATTCCCGCTATCCCCGCGACGGCCGCTTCATCGAGGAGATCGGCACCTATGATCCCACTGTCTCCCCCGCCAAGATCAGTATCGACGCTGACCGCGCCCGCGAGTGGATCAAGACCGGTGCCCAGCCCACCGATACCGTCCGCGCCCTGCTGAAGAAGGTCGACGTACTGTAAGTCGGGAGCGCGCCATGAAGGATCTGCTGCTGTATATCGCGCAGAACCTTGTGGAGCACCCGGAGCAGGTCAGCGTGACCGAGGTGGAAAACGGTGACGAGCTGACGCTTCAGCTTCGCGTCGCGCCGGAGGACATGGGCAAGGTCATCGGACGTCAGGGCCGTATCGCCAAGGAGATACGCACTGTGATCCGTTCCTACGCCCAGCGCACCGGCGCCAAGGTGTCTGTGGATATCGTTGATTAAAAAAGGAGCACCCGGCAGGGTGCTCTCTTTTTGCCCGCTGGCCGGGGCAAAAAAGAAAGCCCTTACGGGCTTTCTTTTTTTGCTCTCAGTGACGCTTTTTAGCGGTCCAGGCCATGCCGGTAACGGACAGGACAGCCGTCACGGCGTAGATGCCGATGCCCGCGTCGAAAGTTTTAGGGGAACCCTTTGTCTCGTCCGCCTTGGTGTCGGTGGTGGGGTGGTAGTAGTGGGGTGCAGGGGTGTAGGGGGTGACCACCATCTCATCAGGGCCATACGCAGAAGCTTCTTTCCACCTAACACTGGTCTCCACACCAGCAGGCAGCTGATTGTTTGTCACAGTAAAACTCGCGTCTTCTTTCATAGCAAAGCTATCTTTATCGTAGAAACTGATAAAGCCGGTCGCATCCCCAGTCACGGTGTTATCGCTGATTGCAATATCACCAAGCGCATGGTTGATAGTCGAGAACATCACCGCAACATTCTTATGGGTATTTTCATCATCGCCGGTGCACTTGCTCATAATGAACTTAGTATCCTTGATTGTCACATCACCGCTCACATCGTTTTCCCACAGCTTAAGCGGACGGCATGCATTGACCCTACAGTCATCAAATGTTACGTTGCAGTACCCCATGTTCTGGATCCAAATAGGATTAGAGTTTCCAGGTTTTTCAGTATTCTCATATTTTTCAAAGGTGCAGCCAGTAAAAGTCATAGAGTCTACGCCAACTGCTCCATTCTGGAGCCAATTGCCCTTAAATGTGCAGCCATCAAAAGTAATGCTCTTCATACGGTGAGGAACGGTCATAGATTGGACATCTGTCTCATTCCACACGACCACTCGCATCTGTCCCACGCCAAAAGTAACGCCGCTGAACGTTACTTTCGCTGCATCCGGGAGCTTCAGAGTAATACCTTTGTTGATGTCAGTAAACTCACCCGTATCTGCAGCCCCAGCTACAGTACCAACGACAATGACATTAACCGTTTCCTTGCCGGTAGAATAGATGTGTCTCGTTGCATTATCGCTTGTCCTCGTATCAATACGCCCAGTATCAAAAGGATAACCCTCCGGTACAGTTTCGCTGTTCCATTCCCCATATTGATAGTGGTCAGCAATTGCATCATTACCAATAGTTAAACCGTTATCCATGGATTTTCCATCCAACGAAACATACACCGTACCGCTTATACGCTCCGTCAGGGCGTTAAACGCGTCCAGAGTATAGGGATTACCGGCGGTTCCTTTTGCATCGTCTGCCCACGCCATCGTCGTGACGCCCAGTGCCATGACCAGCGCCAGAATGGTTGCTACCAATTTCTTCATGTCTCATACCCCGTTTGTTTTAGATTTCCGCAGGCGCACTCGTTTTAATAATCATTAAAACGTAAATGCAGAGGTACCTCTGC
>ENA-UOJJ01000861-UOJJ01000861.1-human-gut-metagenome-genome-assembly--contig:-CS66-NODE-861-length-48877-cov-9.556450_pt1 | contig 48877 bp, 55 predicted proteins | sample MGYA00242343_ERZ723890 | MGnify/ENA metagenome assembly ERZ723890
TCTACAGAGGGTGTCTTTCTTTTGTGCAATATTTTGGATTTGCTCATTTATAGCTATAACGTAGACCGCAAGCGTCACGAAGGTTTCTGCCGGGCGCTGATTAAAAATGGAATTTCCGAGAAGGATCAGCTTTTCTACAATGGTTCGATCCGTATGGAGTTTCTGGATGCGATCATCGAAAATATTATATCCAAAAAAGTGGAATGCATCATCTGTGGCGACGACGAGATCTGTACGATGGTGATGTCCCGGCTCCAGGCGGAAGGCTATCGGATTCCCAAGGACGTCGCGATTGCTTCGCTCTACAACAGCACCAATCTGGACTGCTATTCCCCGGCAGTTACAGCAGTCAGTGTGGCAGCATCCCAGATGGGAGGCGCGGCTGTGCGTCAGCTGATCCAGCGGCTTCGAGGGGAAAATTATGAGAAGAAGACGATGCTGGATTACGACATTTTATTCCGAAAATCGACAAACTAACGTAGCAGGGAGGACAGAACAATGGAATTTCAGAAGGGAATGGATCTATCTTTTATACCGGAGCTGGAAGACGCCGGAGTACAGGTGAAGGACTTTGACGGAACTATTATGGATCCGCTGGATCTCGTTCAGAAATACGGGGTAAATTCCGTACGGCTCCGTATTTGGAATGCGCCGGAGCATGTCAGGGAGTCCGGCGGATACTGTAGCTATGCGCATACACTGGCGATGGCAAAACGGATCCGAGCACATGGCATGAGCTTTATGCTGGATTTCCATTATTCTGATTTCTGGGCGGATCCCGGCCAGCAGAGAAAGCCGAAAGATTGGGAAAACTTAAGCTTTAAAGAATTAAAGGAGGCTGTTTTTTCTTATACAAGAGATACGCTGACGGCATTAAAAGAGGAGGACGTTCTGCCGGATATTGTTCAGATCGGAAATGAGATCCGAAGCGGCCTTCTGTTTCCAGACGGGGAGCTGCCGGATTATACAAAAATGGTACAGCTTGTAAATGCCGGAATCCGCGGTGCGCGGGCTGCAGCCGGAAAAGATGAGATGCAGGTTATGATCCATCTCGACCAGGGCGGACGGTATTTCTATCTGAAAGAGTGGTTCGACGGTTCCTTTGCAGCAGGACTCGAGGACTTTGACCTGATCGGACTTTCCTATTATCCATTCTGGCACGGCACCTTCACAGATCTGAAAGAGACAATGACGAAGCTGATCTGGGATTATAAAAAGCCGATTATGGTCGTTGAGACGGCACATGCATGGAGAAAGAGTGTGCATGGATTTATTGATGAGCAGCAGGAAAAAATTGCGGGATTTCCGGCGACGCCTGTCGGACAGAAGCAGGTGCTGGATCTGGTTGCCAATGTCGTTGCTTCAATGCCGGACGAAATGGGTCAGGGCCTCTATTACTGGGAACCGATCTGTGTTCCGAAGGACGGCGAGGGCGGCTGGTCGGAAAACATGGGTCTGCTGGATGAGAAGGGAACCGTCCTGGATGGTGTTCTTTCTTTCCTATTTACACGGAATGATGCCTGCCCGGAAAAACCGGCCAAGATTTACGAGCCGGAGCCAATGACCGTAGTAAAAGATGAGGTATGCACTCTGCCGGAGATGCTCCCGGTTTTGCTGTATGACGGAACGGTAGAGCAGCGGCGGGTAAGCTGGAACGAAGTGCCGGACACACGCGTGACAGGCGAATATGATGTGACAGGAAATGTGGAAGGTGTTCCGTTTGCTGCACATGCGAAGATCTGCGTGGTGGAAGAGCTGCCGGAGGCGGAGAATCTGTTGCTCGATGTCGGCTGGGAAGACGGCCTGGCACGCTGGAACGTAGAAAAATCCGAGGATGCCGTTGCAGTACAGCTGTTTCCGGAGTTTGTCGATCCGTTCCCGGCTCCGCCGGTGAATGCGGTACGCGTAGAAGCACCAAAAAACTTTACGTTTTCGATCTGCCAGACGGTAAAGGTACAGGAGGCAGGAACGTATACATTATCTGTTGCCTTTCAGGGAACCGATACAACGAATGTGGATGTGCGGCTGTTCCTCGATACGGAAGAGGGAAAAGAAGAGACTGTGATTCATCCGACAGAACATGCATGGACCGGCTACAAAGTGACATGCGAAATCAGAAAACCGCAGGAAGTCACTGCCGGAATCCGAATTTCATCGCCGCCGATGTACGGCATGATGCGGAATTTCTGTCTGCAGACAGTAAAAAGAGAGGGACAATAAGACGATGAGAGCAGAGTACAGCTATTGCAGGGATTATCTGATTAAAAATGGAAAACCGTGGTTTCCGGTGATGGGCGAAATGCATTACAGCCGGTACCGCAAGGAGTGGTGGGAGGAATCACTGCGCAAAATAAAGGCGGGCGGAGTTTCTGTCGTCTCAGCCTATGTGATCTGGATTCACCACGAGGAAGAGGAAAATGTGTTTGATTTTGAAGGATGCCGGGATATCGGAACGTTTGTAAGACTGTGCCGGAAAGTCGGACTGTCGGTATTCTTGCGTATCGGACCGTTTGTGCACGGGGAAGTGCGGAACGGCGGATTCCCAGACTGGATCATCCAGAGAGAGAAAGAGGGCATGGCGATCCGCTGTAACAACAAGGAATATCTTGACTATGTCAGACGGTTCTGGAAAAAGGTCTATGAGCAGGTCGATGGATGCATGGAAAAGGACGGCGGCCCGGTGATCGGCATTCAGATCGAGAATGAGTACGGCCACGTCGGCGGCCTGCAGGGACCGGAGGGCGAGGCGCATATCCGCACATTGACGGCAATAGCAAAGGAAATTGGCTTTGATGTGCCGCTGTACACGGCGACCGGTTGGGGCGGAGCCTGCATCGGCGATCTGCTTCCGGTCATGGGCGGCTACTGTGAAGCACCATGGGATCAGAGAACGTGCGAGATCGAGCCGAACGCAAACTTTGTGTTTAGCCACACAAGGAACGATGCACTGATTGCGTGTGATCATCATGTGGAAAATGCAAACAGTTACAACGAGGAGGATTTTCCGTTTTTGACGGCAGAACTTGGAGGCGGGCTTCAGGTTACCATGCACAGAAGACCGGTGGCGAAGGGATGCGATGTCGGAGCGATGTCTACCGTAAAAATGGGAAGTGGAGCAGGGTTGCTCGGCTACTATATGTACCACGGCGGCAGCAATCCGAAGGGAAAACTGTCCACCCTGCAGGAGAGCCGCGCGACAGGATATCTGAACGACCTGCCGGAGATCAATTACGATTTCAACGCGCCGATCCGGCAGTACGGAACAATCTCGGACAGCTATCGGGAGATCAAGCTGCTGGCGCTGTTTTTGAATGATTTTGGCGAGGATATGGCTTCACTTCGGTCTGAAATTCCAACGATAAGGATTCTGCCGGGAGATATGCACACGGTTCGGACAGCGTGCCGTCACGATGCGGACCATGGATACGTCTTTTTTAACAATTACCAGAGAAGATGGAAGATGGATGATCATCCGCAGGTGAAACTGGAGGGACTCCTGGATGGAAAAGCGAGCGTGGGATTTCCGGCATTTGATCTGAAAGGGGGAATGTATGGATTTTTTCCGTACAATATGAAGCTAAACGATGCGGTTCTTCAAACGGCACTTGCCACACCTCTCTGCGTTTTACATACGAAAGAGGGAGATGCGTTCGTATTTTACGGTGATCTCGACCCGCAGATTCAGTGGGAGGGCGATGCGCGCGCAGAACTCTGCCTGATTTCCCGGCAGGAGGCGCTGAATGCATGGAAGGTGCATCTGGATCAGGATTATCTCGTTCTTTCCGAAAATTATGTCTGGGAAGAAAACGGTGAGCTTGTTGTGACAGGCAGTGGAAAAACCATGATCGCTGTGTATCCGGTTGTGGAAAAAGGCATTGTGGATTTCAAAGAGTGTGGAAAAAGAGGAAACTTTACGCTGTATGAGCGTATTTACAAAGCACAGGAGCCGGAGGCAGAGCTTGTCTGCACAGAGCAGGATAAAGAGAAAGCTGTATACGAATTGAAGCTTGCTTATCCTGGCGAAAAAAATTATCACGATGCGTTTGCTTTTCTGACCTGGTACGGAAACCGTATGGAAGTGTTTGATGGGGAAGAGAAAATCAACGATTATTTCTATACCGGTCAGGAGGCCCTGTTAAGCCTTGGCTATTTTGAGTTTCCGGAGAAACTGAAACTCGTTGTCTATCCGCTGCATCCGGGTGATCCGATTTTTCTGGAAAAGCAGCCGGAGTTTGCGGATGGATGTGCCTGCAAAATTGAGAAGATGCACGTGGAGACGATATTTCGATGAATAGAGAAAGGAAAACGAACATGAACCAGAGTGGATTTATCTATGGAGGGGATTATAACCCGGAGCAGTGGCTTGCGATGCCGGAAATTCTGGAGCAGGATATCGAATATATGAAGGAGGCGCATATCAACGAGGTGACGCTTGGTGTCTTTTCCTGGTCTGTGCTCGAGCCGGAGGAGGGTGTATACCACCTGGAATGGCTGGAAAAGATCATGGATCAGCTGTATAAGAATGAGATTTCAGTAATTCTCTCGACACCGTCTGCAGCACGCCCGAAGTGGCTTGCAGACAAGTACCCGGAGGTACTGCGCGTAAACGCGGACCGCACGAAAAATCTGTTCGGCGGACGCCATAATCACTGTTATACTTCGCCGGTTTACCGGGAAAAGGTGGGGAAAATTGATCGCCTGCTGAGCGAGAAGTTTGGAAAGCACCCGGCGGTAAAAATGTGGCACATTTCGAATGAACTGAGTGGAGAATGCCATTGCCCGCTCTGCCAGAAGGCATTTCAGGGGTGGCTGAAGAAAAAATATCAGACGATTGATGCATTGAATATGTCGTGGAATACAACGTTCTGGAGCCATTCGTATCAGAATTTTGAGCAGATTGAGAGTCCGTCCCCAAAGGGTGAGATGGGGCTTCACGGACTGAATCTTGACTGGAAACGGTTTGTGACAGATCAGACAGCAGACTTTGTTGCCTGGGAAAAAGCAGCGATCCGCGCGGGCGGTTCCGAACTTCCGGTGACAATCAACATGATGTATGATTTCCAGGGACTGAATTATCATAAGTTCAAGGATCTGATTGATGTGGTGTCATGGGATAATTATCCGACCTGGCACAAGGAAGCAGAAGAGGTGACTGCGCTTGACACGGCACTGCAGCACGATTTTATGCGGAGTTTGATGAAAAAACCGTTCCTTCTGATGGAGTCCTGCCCGACAAGCACGAACTGGCAGAGTGTCAGCAAGCTGAAACGGCCTGGGCTTTTAAAGGCGGCATCGCTGCAGGCAGTGGCGCATGGTTCCGACAGTGTCCAGTATTTCCAGATCCGCCAGAGCCGCGGTGCGAGCGAGAAGTTCCACGGGGCGGTCATTGACCACTACGGCGGAAAGGATACGCGCGTGTTCCGTGAGGTGACAGAGACGGGCGAGGCGCTTTTGGATCTGGCGCAGATTGCGGGAAGCACGACGAAGGCACAGGCTGCAATTTTGCATGACTGCGAAAGTCGCTGGGCCATGGAGGATGCGCAGGGACCACGGAATATGGGACTGCAATACATGAATACCGTGAAGAAGGTATATGGCGGTCTTCGGAAACTGGGTGTGAATGTGGATTTCCTCGATATGGAGGAGAATCTTTCCGACTACCGGATTGTCTTTGCACCGATGCTGTATCTGTTTCGGGCCGGAATTGAGGAAAAAATCCGGAAATTTGTGGCAGACGGCGGCACCTTTGTGATGACATACTGGTCGGGAGTTGTGGATGAAAACGACCTCTGTTTCCTCGGCGGAACCCCGCACGGACTGATGGATGTATTCGGCCTGCGGAGCACCGAGCTGGACGCATTGTATGATCAGGATGTGAATGCGGGTGTGGGAGAAGGAAAGACATATGAAATCCGAAATTTCTGCGACCTGGTAAAAACGAACGGTGCCGAAACGCTGCTGGCATACCGTGACGATTTCTATGCGGGATATCCGGCACTGACGAAAAATGTATTTGGAGAGGGCGAGGCGTATTATGTCTGCGCAGATTTTGAACAGGCATTTTACGATGACTTCTGCCGGAAATTGGCAGAAGAAAAAGGCCTGGAACGCGCGGCAGCCGAAATCCCGGAAGGGCTCGATGTTGCAACAAGGGAGGATGAGAAATACAAGTATCTGTTTGTACAGAACTACGGAGCTGAACCGGCTGCATTTCCGATGGATACGGAAACATACCAGCCGATGACGGGAGAGTATGATGGAGTGGTCAGAAGATTTGAGACGGTTGTGTTTCGAAAAGAAAAATAGAAGTTAGGGAATAGAAACAGACGGCAGGCTGTGTGTGAGTACACAGCCTGCCGTCTTTTGAATGGACGGTTATTTCAGTTCCTGTTCCGCCTTTTTCCAGACCTCTTCGTCCAGATCGGTCAGTGCCAGTGCATCGGCGAGTTCACGCACTCGTTTTACGGTGAGATAAAAATAATTCACGCCGCAGGTCAATGTCCGTTTTAAGGAACGGGCAAGGACACTGCCATGCGTTTCCAGCCCGGCGCGGTCGAATTCGGCGAGGTAGCCTTCGAGATCGTAGGGAATCTGAAAACATTCGATCTGCCATGTGCTGTTTTCCAGCGTCAGAATCGCGAAATGGGCATGGCCGCCGACTCCATCAAGCGCAAGCCCAAGGGAACCGGGATTCAGGTATGTTTTTTCGGCATATTCTCTTTGCTCCTGCTTGTGGCTGTGCCCGCCGAGCAGGATTGCGGCATCGAGATTTTTCAGATGGGACAGCAAAAGCTCCGGATGCAGACCGAAATTCCCACGGAGTTCTCCGGGCGCGCCGTGACAGAGACGAAGTGCCGGGAAGAGAGATTCGCGGCAGGTATCCGGTGTGATTTCTTCCTGCGGAACAAAAACAGGAATCAGCCGGCCTGATTCATTTATTTTTCCGACCAGAACACCGTCTGTCGGCAGATGTTCGAAAAATTCCAGATCCTGTCCGGTAAGATTCCGAAACGTATAATCCAAAAGTCCGCTTGTCGAGGAACCTGCCTTCCAGTTCTGCGGATGCCGGATATTTTCCAGCAGATATTCTTCCCTGTTTCCCCGCACCAGATAGCAGGGAAACTCCTCCTGCATTTCGCGAAGCACTCTCATCATCCGTTGCGGAAAAGGCCCGTCTGTTACAAAATCTCCCAGCCCGATGATACCGTCGATCTCCTGACTGCGAAGAAATGCCAGCACCTTTGCGAGCGCATAATAATTCCCGTGAAGATCACTGATTACTGCTAATTTCATGTGTCGTCCTTTCTGTGATATTGAGTCAAAAGGTGTTTTGTCCCAACATCTCTCTATATCAAAATTATAAAATGCGAGATACTGTTTCGATTTTATCAGATGGAGAGAAAGAACGCAATTTAAAAACCTGCTGACAGAAAAAGCATGTTATGATAAGATCAAAGGCAGAGAGTTTCGAATATCTTTACTGTCGGAGGGAATGTATGATTAATCGGGAAGACATGCTGGAGCTGACGAGGAGGATGACGCCGGCGCGGACTTCGTTTGTGCGGATGGCGGGTTGCTATACGGATTCGGATGGGGAGTATGACGGCAGTTTCAACATTCATTTTCTGAAACTGTCCGGTTCGGAAAAGGCCAGGAATCTGGCGATTGCCAAGAAAATTCCATTTGCGGAATCGAATGAGAAGCTGCGGGAATACCGTTTTCCGGAAACATCCCAGGGGCCGGGCAGTATCTGGCAGATGCTGATGGCGCTGCGGGAATGCGGACTGAAGAACGATGCGCTGTTGGAAACGTTCTATGATATCCTGATCGAAGGATTGCAGATTCACGGGGCTTATGCCATTTACATGTTTTATGACCGGTATGATATTCCGGCAAAGGCTTCCGATAAAGAGCGCCTGGGGGAATCCGAGGAGATGTTCCCCTATCTGATCTGCGCTGTCTGCCCTCTGGTTGGAGAATACGAGCCGGGAAATCCTATCTGTGGATTCCTGTTTCCTGCCTTTGTGGACCGGAGCGGAGATCTGGAACGGGTTGATATTTATGCAGAGCGTGCAGCGTGGGGCGATCGGATGGCCAGCATTCTTGGCGCGAAGGGCAGAAAATTCAGATGCGGTCTGTAAAAGAAAAAATCAAAATTGACGGATCAAACCAGGTGCTGATGTGCCTGGCAGTAAAAAAACTTCCCGGCGAACCTGCATGTATCGTTCGCCAAGGGAAGTTTTTTAGATACGGGAGCAGCAGAAGTGCATATTTACTGTGCCATCCCCGCTCCATTCTGTGTAGTTGCTCCGTTTTCCTGCGGATTCTGCGTCTCATTGTCGCCGCCGCTTACCACATCGTCCACCGCGCGGCCGACATCCTCAACGCCCTCACCGACACCACGGGTCACATCTTCAGCGGCGTCGCCGACATCATCCCCAAGGGTATTTCTATCCCCGGTATTTGTGCCGTTGGCATTCCCATCGGTGCCCTCCGTCACATCATTTACATTGTCGTTTGACGGCATCTCTGTCGTATTGACGTCGTTTCTGTTATCCGTCTGTCCCATGTCGCTCTCCGTGTTGGTATTGCCATTTCCGGTGTCATTCGTGGTGTTGTTTCCACAGGCCGTCATCCCGGCCAGTAATACCGCCAATGCCAGCGTCATACACACTCTTCTGATTTTTCTCATCTTCAAAATCTCCTTTCCCTAACAGTGTCTGGACAGTTGCTAGTATTTGAAAAATGCCGGAAAATATACGGAAAAAAGAGGCTTTTGGAAATCTTGACAAAGGAAGAAAAAAACACTAAAACAAAAAGTACGAAAACGGACTAAAAACGAAAACAGGATATATCGAAATGGAAGTCAATCCGGCAAACCGGCGGGAAAAAATCATCAGTCTGACTGAAACGGGAAAACAGTATGCGAGAGAGCTGATTCTTCCGCTGTTTCAGTCCGAGGAGGAAGCTGCGGCGCAGTTTACGGAGCAGGAGATGACAGAAGTAATCCGGATGCAGGAAAAATTTGCCGACGCACTGGCAAAGAGTATGGAGGAAAAGGTATCCATAGTTCACAATCTGTCCGCTTCGTGATATGATAACAGCAGAATTCGAAAAGGAGAGAAAGAGAATGAAAGAAGAACTGAAGAAATCCCTTCGCACCTACGGCGCCCTGCTGCTGCTCGGTGTGACCGGCGTTCCGCTCGGTGCGGCAGTCGGTCTGATTGAGGCGCTGTTCTGCCGTCTGCTTTTGAAAGTCACGGCTATTCGCGTGGCACATCTTTTCTGGTGTCTGCCGTTTCTCGCTATGGCAGGTCTTGTGATCGTGGCAGTCAATCAGAAATTCGGTGGCAGGGGAAAAGGAGGCATGAGTCTGATTTTTGATGTAGCGTATGAGGAGGAGACAGAGCTTCCGCTTTGCATGATTCCGCTGGCAATGCTCTCAACGGCGTTGACGCATCTGTTCGGTGGAAGTGCCGGCAGGGAGGGTGTTGCCGTTCAGATCGGTGCTGTGTTTTCCTATTTTGCCGGTAAAAAATTACCGTTTAAAAACGCGCCCGGTATCTTTCTGGTAACCGGTATGGCTGCCGGCTTTGCGGGCATGTTCGGAACGCCGATTGCAGCTGTGATCTTTGCAGTAGAAGTGCTCGCTGCAGGTGAAATGCGGTACGAGGCACTGCTTCCGGCGTTTACCGCATCTTTCTCTGCGAGCGCTGTAGCTTCCCTGCTTGGAATCCGCAAAGAAAATCTGGCTGTCCACATCAGCGAAAGCCTGACACCGTTCCTGCTGGTGCGTCTGATTACACTTGGTATTATTTTTGGAATCACAGGCGGCCTCTTCGCCTGGTGCTTAAAGCACACGAAAAAATATCTCGGCGAAAAAATCAAAAATCCGCTGGTGCGTGTTTTCTCCATCGGTGTTATCCTTAGCATTCTGTTCCTGCTTCTGTACCGCGGACGGTATTGCGGCTTTGGAACGAATCTGGTGGAAGCGGTATTTCATGGGGAAAAGGTATATGCATATGACTGGGCGCTGAAATTTATCCTGACAATTCTGACGCTGTCCGCCGGGTTTCAGGGCGGCGAGGTAACCCCGCTGTTTACCATCGGAGCAACCCTGGGAGCAGTCCTTGGCAATCTGTTCGGTATTCCGGTGGAGCTTTCCGCGGCGCTTGGCTATGCGGCGGTTTTCGGTGGCGGAACCAATACCTTACTGGCGGCTATTTTCATCGGCGGCGAGATTTTTGGCTACGATTATCTGCCATATTTCTTTATTGTCTGCACCGCGGCCTACGTATTCAACCGCAACAGCTCGATCTATTCCCGCCAGAAACTGACGAAATACAGCTGCTGATAACAGAAACGTCACAAAGTTATCACACACCGTTACGTGTTACAGTTCACTGGTGCCCAGCGAACTGTAACATTCGCAACCCTCATTTAAAGTTTTGCTTCGCAAAAGGAGGGTTGCTCACACCTGAAACATGTTCTTACGCAGCGAAACAGCAAGTGTTTCACTGCTGAGTGAACAGTAACGGTTACGTTACGATACGGGTTGACGCGTTTCCGGGAATGAGGTTATACTAGAGGTATCATATACGAAAAAGGAGTAACGAATTATGAAAGGTATCGTACTTGCCGGAGGTTCCGGCACACGTCTTTATCCGTTAACTATGGTAACATCGAAACAGCTTCTCCCGATCTATGACAAGCCGATGATCTATTATCCGCTGTCTGTTCTTATGAATGCAGGTATCCGCGACATCCTGATCATCTCCACCCCGCAGGACACCCCGCGTTTCGAGGCACTGCTCGGTGACGGCCATCAGTTCGGTGTACAGCTTTCCTACAAGGTACAGCCAAGCCCGGACGGACTGGCACAGGCCTTCATCATCGGCGAGGAGTTCATCGGGGATGATTCCGTTGCCATGGTGCTCGGCGACAACATCTTCTTCGGACACGGTCTGAACAAACGCCTGAAAGCAGCAGTAGAAAACGCTGAGACCGGAAAAGGCGCAACCGTATTCGGCTATTATGTAGATGATCCGGAGCGTTTCGGGATCGTAGAATTTGACTCCGAGGGAAAAGCCATCTCCATCGAAGAGAAACCGGAGAAACCGAAATCAAACTATTGTGTTACAGGTCTGTACTTCTATGATAACAAAGTCGTAGAGTATGCAAAGAACCTGAAACCGTCACCGCGCGGAGAGCTTGAGATCACCGACCTGAACCGGATCTATCTGGAAGACGGCAGCCTGAACGTTGAGCTTCTCGGACAGGGCTTCACCTGGCTGGATACCGGTACACATGAGAGTCTGGTAGAGGCAACCAACTTCGTAAAAACCATCGAGACGCATCAGCACCGCAAGATTGCGTGCCTCGAGGAGATCGGTTACCTGAACGGCTGGATCGGCAAAGACCAGCTTCTGACCGACATCGAGCCACTGAAGAAAAATCAGTACGGCCAGTATCTGATGGATGTGATGAACGGAAAATATATCGACAAATAAAAGCGAACAGCGTTGAAGAAAACTGCCCCGGAAGAAAAATCCGGGGCAGTTTTTGAAAAAAGTGCTTGACCATGACATAACGTCATCCTTTATACTCATGGTACAAACAGAAAATCAGACTGAAAAACAAGAGACAGACAAAACATAACGATAGCAAAATCAGAAAAAAGGAGAACCATTATGAGAGTATTTGTAACAGGTGTAAAAGGCCAGCTCGGCCATGACGTCATGAATGAACTTGCAAAACGCGGTCATGAAGGAATCGGCGTTGATATTGAAGAAATGGATATCACCGATGCAGAAAGCGTAAGAAAAGTCATTACCGAAGCAAACCCGGATGTCGTAATCCACTGTGCAGCATGGACCGCTGTAGACCTTGCTGAGGATGATGACAAAAAAGAAAAAGTACATCAGGTCAATGCAGTCGGAACCGAGAACATCGCAAAAGTCTGCCATGACCTTGACTGCAAAATGATCTACATCTCCACCGACTACGTATTCGACGGCCAGGGCACCCGCCCGTGGGAGCCGGATGATGAGCGTCATCCGCTGAACGTATACGGCCAGACGAAATACGAGGGAGAGCTCGCGGTAGAGAAATGGGTGAAAAAATTCTACATCGTCCGCATCGCATGGGTATTCGGCGTGAACGGAAAGAACTTCATCAAGACCATGCTGAACCTTGGAAAGACACACGATCATCTGACTGTTGTAGATGATCAGGTAGGAAGCCCGACCTACACCTACGACCTGTCCCGCCTGCTTGTCGACATGGCAGAGAAAGAGAACTACGGCCGCTACCATGCAACAAACGAGGGACTCTGCTCCTGGTATGAGTTCGCCTGCGAGATTTTCAAACAGGCCGCTGAGATCGATCCGGCTTACGGAAAAGTAAGTGTATCACCGGTAAGCTCTGACCAGTACCCGGCAAAAGCAAAACGTCCGTCCAACAGCCGCATGAGCAAAGAGAAACTGACCGAGAACGGATTCGAAAAACTGCCGACCTGGCAGGATGCGCTGCACAGATATCTGCGCGAGATCGAATTCTGATAGCAAACCCCGAAAATAACGCAAAAAGCAGTGCTGAATTTTTTTATCATCTTCTGGCAAGAAGACACGTTTTGCGGTGGGAGATGAATTTATAGCAAGACCAGAAAATAACGCAAAAAATTCAGCACTGCAGAACGTGAATTACTGCGTCACGGATTTTCGTCGTACCCCGGTACGCCTTCAAATCCGTTCCTTGTAATTCGCGCCCTGCAGCACTGCCTTTTTTGCGTTATTTTCTGGTCTTGCTATAGTTTCTGAGATTGCTATAAACATTTCCAATAGGCGGAGCCCCAGGTAAAACGGGGGCTCCTTTTTCTTATGCCAAACCCATGCATTCAACAGGGAGAATGCCCTTTTTTCTTTTGTGAATATTGACAGAAAATGCCGTTAAAATTCTCACATTGGATCCGGGTATTTCTGTTGACATTTGAACATGAAATTGCCATTATGAAAGCAGAATCTTTACGTATCCGGCAGGGGGCAGGAACGTGAAGATGACAAAAGAAGGCATGGGGGATGAAGCAATGAAAAAGAGTCTGTTTTACCGGGCAAAGAAGATGCCGCCATCTGCGCAGATCATGCTGCTGTTTGCCGTCGAGGGTGTATTTCTGCAATATATCACATCGATCAACGGTTTCGGCCTGAATCTGTATGCGACAAACATGGGTGCAACCGACAGTCAGATCGGCATTATCCAGATGGTGCCGAACATTGTAGCGTGTGCAGCACTGCTGCCGCTTGGAATTCTGGCGGATCGTCTGAAGTCGACAAAGACGATACCGATGCTTACGCTTCTTGTGATGTGTGCCGGCTATGCATTTCTTGGAAGTGTACCGGCACTCGGCGAGAGACGTATGGAGCTGTTTTTTGTATCACTGGCATTTACTGCGGGGGCACTTGCTATTTACAATGCGCAGTGGCAGGCAATGTTCGGTGCTGCGGTTTCACTGCGGCAGCGAAACGATGTCTATGCCTTTCGGAATCAGTTCATGTTTGTGATTGGCATTCTTGCACCGGTGATCTGCGGGATTCTGATGGGAAGATGCCACACGGCCGATGGAAAGCTTCTGGTACTCCGAAGCTTCTTTTATTTGTCTGCTGTCTGTGTTCTGTTGCAGGCCGCTGCAATCAAAAAAATTCCGGTGAAACAGCAGGAGGAGGGCAAAGCTTCGGCAGAAGCGGGAAATGCATCCTCACGTTTTTCTGTTTCTGACCTGCTGGAGGCGATCACAAGTGTGGGAAAAAATAAAGCACTGCGCTGGTTTTTCGTGCCGGTGGTCTTTTTCTATATCACCTGGCAGCTTGACTGGAGCATGTGGTATTTAGGACAGGTCAAATACTGTAAAATGTCGGAGATGACACTTTCCATCTGCAACGGTGTTTTCAATATCGGTCAGCTTGCGGCAGTTGGAATGATCGCGAAGGTTGTCCGGAAAAAATCGCCGGATTTTGCACTGATTTTCGCCGGGATCGGTCTTTGCTTCTGCCCGGTTATCATGATTCTGGCTCCTCATCTGCCCCTGGCGTACCGCGGGGTTGCTTTTATTGTTTTGATGACGGTTCTGAATGCTCCGCAGTGTGCCGTTGCACTTTGTACGATACAGATTCTCTTAAATGCCGCGCCGGAAAAGAACCGTTCGCTTTTGATCAGCCTCTTTACGATGATGACAACGCTGACCAACAGTGTTCTGCCGCTGCTCGGTGTCCGTCTGTATACGGCACTTGGGGCAGACCTTACGGCACTGTACCGGTTCAATCTGATAGATCTTGGGGTTCGCATTTTATCCACACTCGGCTGGTATGGCGTTATCAGAAGGCGAAAAAAGATGGCTTTCTGACAAAGATTTCGGATTGAGACGGGCCGTAAAAGCCGAAAATAACATTTACAACAGGAACGATATCGTGTATGATAAATGTGGTTTTCTTTGCACGTATGGAAAAGAGAAGCGCAAAAAGGAGTTTAAACAATGAAATGGAATAAATTTACATTAAAAACAAGATCGGAAGTGGAAGACATTGTGATCTCCACTCTGGCCGATGTGGGAATCGAAGGCGTGGAAATTCAGGACAAACAGCCTTTGACCGAGAGCGACAAACAGCAGATGTTCGTGGATATCATGCCGGATATTCCGGATGACGACGGCATTGCCTATCTGAATTTTTACCTCGATGTGGATGAGGACAAGGAGAAGGTTCTTGCAGATGTCCGCGCGGCACTTGCAGAAATGCAGGAGTTCCTGGACCTTGGAGAGTGCACCATCACAGAGTCTGAGACAGAGGACAAGGACTGGATCAACAACTGGAAACAGTATTTCAAACAGTTCTATGTGGACGACATTCTGATCATCCCGTCCTGGGAGGAAGTAAAGCCGGAAGACCGGGATAAAATGATCATCCATATCGATCCGGGCACAGCCTTTGGAACGGGTATGCATGAGACAACACAGCTTTGCATCCGTCAGTTAAAGAAATATGTGACAAAGGATACCGAGCTGCTTGATGTCGGAACCGGAAGCGGTATTCTTTCGATTATTGCACTGAAGCTTGGTGCGCGTCATGCGGTCGGAACAGACCTCGATCCGTGTGCGGTTCCTGCGGTTGAGGAAAACAAAGAAGTCAATGGAATTCCGGTAGAAGCTTTTGATATGATGATCGGAAATATCATTGATGACAAAGAAGTACAGGACAGAGTCGGATACGAGAAATACGATATCGTTACCGCCAATATTCTTGCAGATGTTCTCGTTCCGCTGACGCCGGTAATCGTACACCAGATGAAGCCGGGCGCTGTTTATATCACATCCGGCATTCTCGATGTGAAAGAGGAAGTTGTCAAAGAGGCAGTCGTTGCAGCGGGACTTGAAGTGGTTGAAGTTACACATCAGGGCGAATGGGTTTCTGTTACAGCAAGAAAACCGATGTAAATTAAGAAAAGCGAAACACCAGAAGAGAAAGAGAACAGATTCATGTACCGTTTTTTTGTAGAAGAAAGTCAGATTTATGACGGCACTGTCCACATCACGGGCAGTGACGTTAATCACATCAAAAATGTGCTCCGCATGCGGCCGGGCGAAAAAATACTGGTCAGTACCGGAGGCGAAAAGGAATATCATTGTGCCGTTTCGGATTTCCCGGAAGGGGAGGTTCTTGCCGCAGTAGAAGAAGTCACAGCAGCAGACAGAGAACTCCCGTCCGGAATTGTACTGTTTCAGGGTCTGCCAAAAGGTGACAAAATGGAACTGATCATCCAAAAAGCAGTGGAACTTGGTGCGACGGAAATTGTTCCGGTGGAGATGAAACGCTGCGTTGTGAAGCTGGACCGGAAAAAGGCGGAAAAGAAAGCAGAGCGTTGGCAGACGATCGCGCTTGGTGCGGCAAAGCAGTCCAAACGGATGCAGATTCCGACGGTACACATGCCTGTTACATTTCAGCAGGCGCTTGCAATGATGGCAGAATCAGACGTTCGCCTGATGCCGTATGAGAACGCAGAGGGGATGGAAGGAACGAGAAGAATTCTGGAATCCATTGAACCGGGTGAATCTATTGCGATCCTGATCGGACCGGAGGGCGGCATCGACGAAGCGGAAGTGGAAATGGCCATGAAGGAAAAGGTAGAGCCGATTACGCTCGGAAAGCGCATTCTGCGCACGGAAACGGCCGGAATGACCGTGCTTTCCATTCTGGTGTATCTTTTAGAAGGAAGGGAACGAACAAGATAATGGAAGCATATCTGGACAATTCCGCAACCACCTGTGTTTATCAGGAAACCGCAGATCTCGTCTGTGATCTGATGGTAAATCATTATGGAAATCCGTCTGCGATGCATCAAAAAGGGGTAGAAGCAGAACAATATATCAGAACCGCCCAGGAAACGCTGGCAAAGATTCTGAAAGTCAAAGAAAAAGAAATTTTCTTTACCTCCGGTGGCACAGAGTCCGACAACTGGGCGCTCGTCGGAACAGCAATGGCAAATAAGAGAACGGGAAACCACATCATCACAAGCGCGATCGAGCACCCGGCCGTGTCGGCACCGCTGGCATTTCTGGAGGAGCAGGGGTTCCGTATTACGCGCCTGCCGGTAAATAAAGAAGGCCTTGTGGATGTGAACGAACTCGAAGAAGCGATCACGCCGGAGACGATTCTCGTTTCGATTATGTATGTCAACAATGAGATCGGTGCTGTTGAGCCAATCGGGGAGATCGGACGCAGAATCAAGGCGAAAAATCCGAAAACGTATTTTCATGTCGATGCGATCCAGGCGTTCGGCAAATACCGGATTTATCCGAAACGGATGGGCATCGACATGCTCTCCGTGAGCGGCCACAAGATCCACGGACCGAAGGGAAGCGGCTTTTTATATATTGATGAGAAAGTAAAAATCCGTCCGCTGATCTTAGGCGGCGGCCAGCAGAACGGCATGCGTTCCGGAACCGACAATGTGCCGGGCATCGCAGGCCTTGCGAAATCCGCTGAGATCGTTTACAAGCATTTTGACGAGCAGACCGCGCAGATGCGTGCCTGCAAACACCGTCTGATCGAAGGCTTACGGGAGCTGGACGATGTGGTCATCCATGGCATGCCGGAAGAAGAGGGTGCGCCGCAGATTGTCAATGCATCATTCTTAAATGTGCGCAGTGAAGTGCTGCTGCACACGCTGGAGGACCGCCAGATCTACGTTTCCGCCGGAAGCGCCTGCTCATCACACAAGAGAGCCGGAAGCCCGACGCTGACTGCCATCGGCGCATCGAAAGCCGAGATGGAGTCTGCCGTGCGGTTCAGCTTCAGCGAATTTACGACACTGGAACAGATTGATTATACCCTGGATACGCTGCGCGAGGTACTGCCGATGCTGCGCAGATTTACCAGGAAATAATAGAAAGAGGAAAATTATGATTACAATACAGCCGGAAATTGAAATCCTGAGCACCGAATCCTACGAGGATATGCTGCGCCGGATCGAGAAAATCGGAAGAGTCTGCTACAAGAGCGAGGAGCGCATTGGAGAAGGCACTGCAGAGAAATTCATCGCAGGCATCATCAAACGCGGCCATGAATCCGTCATTGAGCACGGCTCCATCACCGTAAAAGTAACGTGCGACCGCGGCGTGACCCATGAGATCGTCCGCCACCGTATCGCAAGCTACAGCCAGGAGAGCACCCGCTACTGCAACTATTCGAAAGATAAATTTGGAAACCAGATCACCTGTATCGACCTGGCAACCGGATTTTCCTATGATCTGGACGACGAGAACGACCGTAAAAAATACGAGGTATGGCAGAAAGCAATGGAAGCTGCAGAGCAGTATTACTTCCAGATGCTCGAACTCGGAGCAAAGCCGGAGGAGGCAAGAAGCATTCTTCCGAACTCCCTGAAAACCGAGATCGTCATGACCATGAACTTAAGAGAGTGGCGCCACTTTATCCGGCTTCGAAGCGCCAACGCCGCACATCCGCAGATGCGTCAGGTATCTGAACTGATCCTGAAGAAATTTTCTGAGGAATATCCTCTGTTCTTCCGCGATCTGGCTGAGAAAAAAGGAGAATAAAAAACGATGATGTACAAAGCATTTCTGGTAAAATATGCCGAGATCGGTATTAAAGGAAAGAACCGTCATCTGTTCGAAAAAGCACTCTGCGTACAGATGGAGCACGCGCTTGCCCCGGTAGACGGAAATTTCCAGGTCACCCGTGAGATGGGACGAATCTATGTCAACACCGAAGGAGACTTTGATTACGAGGGCGCTGTCGATGCGCTGACAAGAGTTTTCGGTATCGCCGAGATCTGCCCGGTTGTCATTTTAGAGGACACCGGCTTTGAAGATCTGGCAGAGGCAGTGGTTTCCTACGTGAAAGAGCTGTACCCGACCGAGGAGAAAACCTTTAAGGTATGCGCACGCCGTGCGAACAAAAACTATCCGATGCACACAATGGAAGTCAACTGCGAGCTGGGCGGCCGCATCCTCGACGTCTGCCCGAACCTCAAAGTAGACGTTCACGAGCCGGATATCTATCTGAACGTCGAGCTGCGTCAGAAGATTTATCTGTACTGCGAGAGCATCGCAGGCCCTGGCGGTATGCCGGTCGGCACAAACGGACAGGCCATGCTGCTGCTTTCCGGCGGTATCGACAGTCCGGTTGCCGGATACATGATCGCAAAACGCGGTGTTAAGATTGATGCCGTTTACTTCCATGCTCCGCCGTACACCAGCGAGAGAGCCAAACAGAAGGTTGTGGATCTTGCAAAACTCGTTGCACGCTACAGCGGCCCGATCCGTCTGCATGTGGTCAACTTCACCGAGATCCAGCTTGCAATCTACGAAAAATGCCCGCACGACGAGCTGACCATCATCATGCGCCGTTATATGATGAAGATCGCAGAAGCGTTTGCACGTCAGGACAAATGCCTTGGCCTGATCACCGGAGAGAGTATCGGACAGGTGGCAAGCCAGACGATGCATTCCCTCGCCGTTACCAACGAAGTCTGCACCATGCCGGTCTTCCGTCCGCTGATCGGTTTCGACAAACAGGAGATCGTCGATATTTCCGAAAAAATCGGTACGTACGAGACATCCGTTCTGCCGTATGAGGACTGCTGCACGATCTTCGTTGCAAAGCATCCGGTGACAAAACCGAACCTGAATGTCATCAAATGCTCCGAGCGCCATCTGGACGACGTGATCGATGAGATGATGGAACGCGCAGTTTCTACCGCAGAGACGATCGAGGTCTGCTAAGGAAAACTTGCTTTAAAGAACAAAAAGGCCGGATCTTGTTTTGGGGGTTCTGAAAAACAAGATCCGGTCCTGATGATAAACAAAGACAAAAAAAGAGCCGCGGCGAGTGCGCGGCCCTTATGTTCTATCGTAATTATACAATGTACGGAGCAAGAACATCAAGTACGGTCTGAAGAGCATCTCCATCAGCATGGACGTTCAGGTCGATCGGTTTGGAAAGGTCGAGGCTGAAGATTCCCATGATGGATTTTGCGTCGATTACGTATCTTCCGGATACCAGATCGAAATCAAAATCGAATTTGGAAATGTCGTTGACGAAAGATTTTACTTTGTCGATAGAATTAAGAGAAATCTGTACTGTTTTCATGTTTGTAATCCTCCCTGTTATTTGGTTAACATTATTTATTACCCTCATTTAACAGCTTTATCTTACCGTCTGGAGGGGAAAAAGTCAATGCGAAAACATACAAAGATAAAGTGGAATCTTCGTGATTTTTAATAATAAAGATGAAGAAGAAAGGAGTATGGCATGAAAAAAACGGTAGCTTTGCATAATCTTGGATGTAAAGTGAACGCATATGAGCTGGAAGCCATCCAGCAGCTCCTCGAAAACAGAGGGTACGAGATCGTGCCTTTTGCACCGGGAGCGGATGTTTACATTATCAATACGTGTACCGTGACGAACATTGCGGACCGGAAATCGCGGCAGATGCTGCACAAAGCGAAAAAGATGAATCCCGATGCGGTTGTCGTGGCCTGCGGCTGTTATGTGCAGGCGGCTGGGGAAAAACTCGAAGAGGATACGGCGATTGATCTGATCATCGGAAATAATAAGAAGAAAGATCTTGTGGATATTCTGGAAAACTTTCTGGCAGAACGTGAGGACGGTGGAAAACCATCCGACGCGGAGTGTAAGAGCTTCCTCGTAGATATGACACACAACCGTGAGTACGAGACACTCTCGATCAGCAAAACGGCGGAGCACACCCGCGCATTCCTGAAAGTACAGGATGGATGCAATCAGTTCTGTACTTATTGTATTATCCCGTACGCGCGCGGCAGAGTCAGAAGCCGCCGCCAGAGTGATGTGGTAGAAGAAGTAAAACGTCTGGTGGAGGCCGGATACCAGGAAGTCGTGCTGACCGGTATCCACCTTTCCTCCTACGGACTCGATTTCCCGGAGGGTGAAAAAGAGACGCTGCTCGACCTGATCCGCGCTGTTGATGCAGTGGACGGCATCAGAAGAATCCGTCTCGGATCCCTGGAGCCGGGCATCATCACCGAAGAGTTTGCAGAGGCGATCGCCGCAATGCCGAAGGTGTGCCCGCATTTCCATCTTTCGCTGCAGAGCGGAAGCAATGGAACACTGAAGCGGATGAACCGGAAATATACCGCAGAAGAATACAAACACAAATGCGATCTGCTGCGTAAGGTATATGGAAATCCGGCGCTGACGACCGATGTGATTGTCGGTTTCCCGCAGGAGAGTGAGGAGGAGTTTGAAGAGTCGCGCGCCTTTGTCGAGGACATTCATTTCTTCGAGACTCACATCTTCAAGTATTCGAGAAGAGAAGGCACCCGCGCCGCAGCGATGGCAGGCCAGATTCCGGAGCAGGAGAAGACGAAGCGCAGCCACGTTCTGCTGGAACTGGACAAGAGACGGAGACAGGAATATATGGAAGGCTTCCTCGGAAAAGAGCTGGAAGTGCTCATGGAAGAAGAAGTCGAGATCGACGGCGTCCGTTACTGGACGGGACACACGAGAGAATATCTGCGCGTTGCCGTTCTTTCAGAAGAAAATCTCATGAATCAGATGGTGCTTGTCACCCCGGCGAGAATCCATGGAAAAGACTGTCTGATGTAGGAAATGATACCAATCCGGAAGATCTGATAGAAAAAAAGAGCCGGAACGAAAAAGTTCGTTGCACTTTTTGAGGGTTCGTGGTAGAATACCCCGTGAGCCTGCAAAAAGGCGGGCAGACGAAGAAGAAAAACAGCGGCTGGCAGAACGAACGAAGAAGTGAGGGATGTCGGCTGCTTTCGCGTCTAAAAAAGTATAATCTGTAATTCGTAGTAATTCGTAATGAAATGTTCGGCCGCAGATGCGGCAAAGGGTAAAAATCGTGATCAAAGAAGAGATTGTCAGAGAACTTTATGCAATTGCAGGGGAAGATGCGGTACAGACCGCAGAACCGATGAAAAATCATACGACCTTCCGCGTGGGCGGTCCGGCAGATTATTTCGTCGCTCCTCATACAGAAGAAGAAATCAGAAAAATCGTGGCTCTCTGCGAAGAAAAAGAGATTCCGTGGTTCGTCACCGGAAACGGCAGCAATCTCGTTGTAAGTGACGAGGGCTACCACGGTGTGATTCTTTCGGTTTACAAAAACTTTCAGGGAATCGAAGTGGAAGGAAACAGAATCCGGGCGAAAGCCGGAAGCATGCTCGTATCCATCAGCCAGGCGGCAAGAGAAGCCGGTCTTTCCGGTATGGAGTTTGCCTCCGGAATCCCTGGAACTTTAGGCGGCGGCGTCCGTATGAACGCGGGAGCCTACGGCGGAGAGATGAGGGATATTGTACAGAATGTCACTGTACTCACAAGAGAAGGTGAGATCCGGGAACTGGAAAAAGAAGAGCTCGGCTTCGGCTACCGTGCCAGCGTCATTAAAGACAGAGGCTACGTCGTACTTGGAGCAGAACTTATGCTTGTTCCGGGAGATAAAGAAGAAATTCTTGCCCGCATGCAGGAATTGAAAAACAAGCGGGTAGAGAAACAGCCGCTCGAGTATCCGAGCGCCGGCAGCGCATTCAAGCGGCCGGAAGGCTATTTTGCAGGCAAGCTTGTGATGGATGCCGGGCTTTCCGGCTACGCAGTCGGCGGTGCAAAAGTATCGGAAAAACACTGCGGCTTCCTGATCAATGCAGGCGGTGCAACCGCATCGGATGTGATGGAACTGATCCGTCAGATCCAGGCAAAAGTAAAAGAACAGTTTGGCGTACAGCTTGAGCCGGAAATCCAGTTCCTCGGGGAATTCTGATTTTCGTTATCCACCAAAGGAGAAAAAACATGCGTTTTGTAATTGTGACCGGCATGTCCGGTGCGGGAAAAAGTACAGCGTTGAAAATGCTGGAGGACGCGGAATATTTCTGCGTCGATAACCTTCCGATCCCGCTGGTTGAAAAATTTGCACAGCTTACCGCCGACGGTACTTCCGGAGAAATCCAGAAAGTGGCAGTCGGAATCGATATCCGAAGCGGCCAGGCGCTCCCGGACCTGCAGAATGTTCTGGAGTGGATGAGCATCAACGGAATCTGCTATGAGATCCTGTTTCTGGACGCGTCCGATGACGTGCTGGTCAAACGATACAAAGAGACGAGAAGAACGCACCCGCTGGCAGGCCTTGGACGGGTGGATGAGGGAATTAGAAAAGAGCGCAAAGCACTTGAGTTCCTGAAAAAAGATGCGGACTACATTCTCGATACGAGCCAGCTTCTCACAAGAGAGCTGAAAGCGGAGCTCGATAAGATTTTCGTGCAGGATCAGAAATTCAAAAATCTGATGATCACCGTGCTCTCATTTGGATTCAAATACGGAATCCCGGCGGATTCGGACCTTGTTTTCGATGTGCGGTTCCTGCCGAATCCCTACTACGTAGAAGGCATGCGCCCGCTCTCCGGCAACGATGCTCCGGTGCGGGATTATGTGATGGGATTTGAGACAGCGCAGGTGTTTGCGGAAAAATTAGAGGATATGATCCGTTTTCTGATTCCGAATTATATTTCCGAGGGCAAGCATCAGCTCATTATCAGCATCGGCTGCACCGGTGGAAAACACCGTTCCGTAACCCTTGCCAACGAGCTGTACCGGCGTCTTTCCAACGCGAAGGACTATGGAATCCGGATTGAGCACCGGGATCTGGAAAAAGACGCCATCCGAAAAGGAATTTAGAGGTGGAAGGATGTCATTCTCAAGCGAGGTAAAAGAGGAATTATCGAGACATCTTCCGACGGCACGCCACTGCCAGATTGCGGAAACAGCGGCGATCCTGTCACTCTGCGGACAGATTTCCGAGAAGGACGGGACGATACGGATTCAGACAGAGAATGCGTATGTGGCAAGAAAGTACTTTACTTTATTGAAAAAAACATTTAATATAGAGGCAGAGCTTGCAGTTAAGCTGAATCAGAAGGAAAATACGTATCTGATCCGCGTAAATGACAGGGAAGAAACCCGTCAGATTCTGCAGGCAGTGAAGTTACACGAGACAGACCGGCAGTTAACAATGCCGATTCCGGCTGTTGTGGTACAGCGTCAGTGCTGCAAACGGGCATTTCTGCGGGGCGCATTTTTAGCGTCCGGTTCCATCAGCGATCCCAACCGGTTTTACCATCTCGAAATTGTCTGCCCCGATGCGCCGAGAGCAGAACAGGTGCAGGAACTTCTGAAAAACTTTGGAATTGATGCACGGATCGTTCTCCGGAAAAACCACCATGTGGTTTATATGAAAGAAGGCGCACAGATTGTGGAGATGCTTGGCATCATGGAAGCCAACATCGCACTTATGAATCTGGAAAACGTGCGGATCTTAAAAGAAATGCGCGGCAGTGTCAACCGAAAGGTGAACTGTGAAACTGCCAACATCAACAAAACGGTCAGCGCGGCGATCCGCCAGATCGAAGATATCCGGTATATCGAAGAAACCACAGGCTTTTCTTCTCTGCCGGAACCGCTGGAGCAGATGGCAAGGCTCCGCTTACAATACCCGGAAGCATCGCTTCTGGAACTGGGCAAGATGTTAACGCCGGTTGTTGGTAAATCCGGAGTTAATCATAGATTAAGGAAACTAAAAGAGATTGCAGAAGATTTGCGAAGGAAACAAGGAGGAGAAGTATTATGATTAAGAAACCAATCACAATTCGTCTTTCAAGCGGCCTGGAGGCGAGACCAGTTGCCATGCTGGTACAGGTAGCGAGCCAGTACGAAAGTGAAATCTACGTCGAGAGCGGCAGAAAAAAAGTAAATGCGAAGAGCATTATGGGTATGATGACACTTGGTCTGGACAATGGCGAGGAAGTTACCGTGACCGCAAACGGAAAAGACGAGAGCGAAGCCATGGACGGCGTTGAAAAATATTTAAGCAGTCCTTCTGCTGAATAATCTTACTGCACTTATAGCATAAACATAGAGCAAAACGGCATGTCAGAAAATTTTGACATGCCGTTTTGCTATGCTTTTTTATGTAAAATCAGACGAAAATCAGACCACGTTCTTCGCGCGGAACCAGTAGGTATAGAGATAGGAAAAACCGAGCGATTTATACAGTGTGATCGCAGGCGTGTTTCCCTCGACAACCTGAAGATACGCTTTCGTTGCACCGAGCCGGATTCCCTCGGAGAGGATTGTGCGGCAGATCGAGGAAGCGTAGTGGCGGTGGCGGTACGCAGGATGCACATGGATGGCATAGACACCGACGTAATCGCGGTCGCGGATGCCAAGGCCGGTGGCAACGATCGTTCCGGTTTCATCCTGGATGGAGGTACAGATGGTTTCTTTTGGAATGGCGCGGTACATCGAAGGAACGACCATGCGGTGCATCACGTTCGTCGTGCTCTTTAAAGCAAAGAGGCTGTCAATCCATTTCGGCGGGATAAAGCTGCTGACGGTCACGGCAACGGCAGGATCCTTTTTGGCAAAGTTCGCCAGATCCATTGTCATGACGTGCGTCGTGTGCTGGACTACATAGCCGCGGTTGGCGAGCATTGCATCAAAGCCGGGATTGACAAGCGGACTGATCTTGAAAATTGCCGGTGTACCCCAGCGACGGTAGATCTCCTCACAGTACTGCACTTTTTCCTCCACCGGAATCGTGGACGGCCCGATCTGCTCGACGCTGTTGGTCCGGTGTGTATAAAAATAAGAAAAACGAAGAATCCATCCGTCGTACAGCTCGATCTGGTGAGACGGCCATGCGTTCAGGGAAAGATCTTCGATGGTTTTGATCAGTGTATTCATATGAAAGTATTCCCCCTTTGGTTATGTATATAGTATAGAAGAAACAGGACAGATCTTCAAGAAAAAATCGAAAAATTCGACACGCGGAACCGGGCGGCCGGGACACGATGCGTAACGTTTTCTTGCATAATCGAAGAAAAGGGGTTATAATAGGGGGCAAAGACTGAGAATACAAGGAGAATTGAATATGTCAAAATTACTGAAGGTAATTGTGAATACGCTGCTTCTGCTTGCAATCCTGTCAGCAGGCGCACTGGTGATTCCGCCGTTTGCCGGCATCACGACACTTGTCTCAGACGGGATGGGAAATACCAACATTTCCCGCGGCGCTGTCACGTACGCAAAGAAGACAGATACGTCATCGGTTGCGACGGGAGAAAAAATCCTGGTTGATGACAATTCCGGAAAGTATATCTATACGATACAGTCCCTCGACACCGCTGCCGGAACCGCATCCGTAAAAAATGTGATCAGTGGAGACACAACGGAAATTACCGTGAGAGCAACCGTGAGCAAAGTGATCGTCACGATTCCGGTGATCGGCTTTCTGTCGATGGCGGCGCAGAGCAGAGAGGGAATCATGATCATCGGACTTGCCATCCTGTTTCTGGTCATTCTGTTTATCCTTTCCGAGGTATGGAAACGTGATGAAGAAGAGGAGGATGATGAAGAAGAGGAAGAAGACGAGGACGAGGACGATGAGAAAGCGTCCGAAGAGCTTCGCAGCAGAAAGAAAGCTGCCCTGGAAGAAAAAAAGAAACGGGAAGAACAGGAAATGACCGAACAGTTGAGAGCAGACGACCAGAAGACGGCAGAAGAAGAGAATCAGGACGAATTTGAAATTCCGGATCTGGAAGAAGAAGGAACGGAGCAGGTGTCCTTTAATACCGTCGATCTGCAGAACCTTGTAAGAGGAGAAGAAACCGAAGAAATTCCGGAAGCCGTGGAAGAAACGGAAATCGTCGAAGAAGCTGCCGCAGAAGAAACAGCGGAAGAAGTGACAGAAGAAACCGAAGAAACGGAATCAGCAGAGCCGGAAACTGTGGAAGAAATCGAAGAGTTTGAAGAAACCATCGAAGAGCCGGAAGAAGAGCCGGAACCGGAACCGTCCGAGCCGATCGAACTTGCCATGCCGGTTTACACGGCGGAAGAACTCCTCCAGAAGGCCCACGCAGCCGGAGATGACCCGAAAGTCATTGAAGATCCTGCAACCGGCATCACAATCTTAGATTATTCCGACATTCTGTAACTATTCAGAGCCATGCGAACGAAAAGAAAAGAACGCGAATCATGCTTGCATGAATGGACGTTCTTTTCTTTTTGTTCATATGGCAAGAAGCCACATCGAGATGCATCGCAGCGGAATCGAGATGGGGCTCTGAATAGTTGGAAAACGTCAAAAAAGAGAGAGATATAGGAAAAGTGCACAACACGGCACCCCTGTATTTCTCTTTTTGCATAAAAACGGATAAATCGAAAAAAATAAAAAAAAACCTTGATTTTTCGCGTGCTTTCTTGTATACTAACAACTGTTGTGACATTGATAGCGTTGAAGCGCGAGGTTGCCGCTGAGAAACAGCGGGTTTTCCGTGGAGCGAATGTCAAGTTAAAGAAACTGGCGACAAGTCACTGTACCCACAATTAAGTCCACCTGTAAGAGTGGAAACGACCGTGTGCAAACATCAGGACACACACGGGTAAGTGTACAGTCACCGCTTGTCGTACTCGTAAAAGTGCGAAAAGGAGGCGACTTTTTTTATGGCAAGTCAAGTAATGAGAATTACACTGAAAGCGTATGATCATCAGTTAGTAGATGCATCTGCACAGAAAATTATCGAAACTGTAAAGAAGAACGGAGCAACGGTGAGCGGACCAGTACCGCTTCCAACGAAGAAAGAGGTAGTAACTATCCTTCGTGCCGTTCATAAGTACAAAGATTCCCGTGAGCAGTTCGAGCAGAGAACCCACAAGAGACTGATTGATATCATCGCACCTACCCAGAAAACAGTGGATGCATTATCAAGACTGGAAATGCCGGCTGGCGTTTACATCGACATCAAGATGAAAAACAAATAAGATCAGCTGCAAAAAGTCCGGGATCAGCCCCCGGCCATCAATTAAGTAAGCAATAGATGATATAGAAGCAACACTCATTCGAAGGAATCAACATCCCTAAGGGTCATAGTGTTCCACTTATATCAACTGTTCGCTAGAATGAACTTCTTTATAATAGGAAGTTCCGCTGTAGATAAAACAGGAGGTAAAAGGAATGAAGAAAGCAATTTTAGCTACAAAAGTCGGAATGACTCAGATCTTCGACGAAAACGGTGTTTTAGTACCGGTAACTGTATTGCAGGCAGGTCCGTGTGTTGTAACACAGGTGAAAACCGCAGACAACGACGGGTACAGTGCAATTCAGGTAGGCTTCGGCGAGAAGAAAGAAAACCGTGTGAACAAACCAATGAAAGGCCAGTTCGCAAAAGCAGGTGTTTCCTGCAAGAGATATCTGAAAGAGTTCAGATTTGAAGATGCCGAAACCTATACATTAGGACAGGAAATCAAGGCCGATATCTTTGGCGCAGGCGACAAAATCGACGCTACTGCAACAAGCAAAGGTAAAGGATTCCAGGGTGCCATCAAGAGACATGGACAGTCCAGAGGACCTATGGCTCATGGTTCCAAATATCATCGTCACGCAGGTTCCAATGGTGCTTGCTCCGATCCGAGTAAGGTATTCAAAGGAAAAAGAATGCCAGGACAGATGGGTGGAAAGAAAATCACCGTACAGAACCTGGAAATCGTAAAAGTTGACGTAGAGAACAATTTACTGTTAGTCAAAGGTGCTGTACCAGGACCGAAGAAATCCATGGTTACCATCAAAGAGACAGTAAAATGCGGTAAATAAGTTCGTTGAAAGGAGGAACACACGTAATGGCTAACGTATCTGTATTAAATATGGAAGGCAAAGAAGTTGGCAGCATGGAGCTTAATGATGCAGTGTTCGGTGTAGAAATCAACGAGCATCTGGTACATCAGGCTGTAGTGCTTCAGCTTGCAAATAATCGTCAGGGAACTCAGAAAGCTAAAACCCGTTCCGAAGTAAGCGGTGGCGGAAGAAAACCGTGGAGACAGAAAGGAACAGGTCACGCAAGACAGGGTTCAACAAGAGCTCCACAGTGGACAGGCGGCGGAGTTGTATTCGCTCCAGTACCAAGAGATTACTCTTTCAAAATGAACAAGAAAGAGAAAAGAGCTGCATTAAAATCCGTTCTGACAAGCAAAGTTCAGGAGAACAAATTCATCGTTCTTGATGAGCTGAAACTTGCAGAAGTTAAAACAAAAGAGATGAAGAAAGTGCTTGATAACCTCAAAGTAAACAACGCACTGGTAATCATCGGAGATGACAGCGAAAACGTAGCACTTTCCGCAAGAAATATTGCCGGCGTTCAGACTGCATCTGTTAATACCATCAATGTATTCGACATGCTGAAATACAACACCATCATCGCAACCAAGAGCAGTGTTGCATCTATCGAGGAGGTGTACGCATAATGGCAGATATCAGATATTACGACGTAATCCTGAAACCAATCGTAACTGAGAAGAGCATGAACGCTATGGGCGAGAAGAAATACACATTTATGGTTCACCCGGAAGCAAACAAATCTCAGATTAAAGAAGCAGTTGAGAAAATGTTCGAAGGAACAAAAGTAAAAAGCGTAAACACCATGAACATGGACGGAAAGAACAAACGTCGTGGAATGGTAGTTGGAAAAACTGCAAAGAGCAAGAAAGCAATCGTTGCTCTGACCGAGGACAGCAAAGACATCGAAATCTTCGAAGGACTTTAATTAGCAGCTGTTCGAAATATGCACACATAAGTGCGATACGAAATGAAAGGAGAACAAAGTAATGGGAATCAAAAGCTTTAACCCATATACACCTTCCAGAAGACACATGACCTCCTCTGATTTCAACGAAATCACGAAGAGCACACCGGAGAAATCTCTGGTAGTGTCCCTGAAGAAAAACGCTGGTCGTAACAACCAGGGTAAAATCACTGTAAGACACCGCGGAGGCGGAAGCAGAAGAAAATACAGAATCATCGACTTCAAGAGAAGAAAAGATGATGTTCCGGCAATCGTTAAATCGATCGAGTACGATCCGAACAGAACAGCAAACATCGCTCTGATCTGCTATGCAGACGGCGAGAAAGCATACATCCTGGCTCCGGAAGGACTGAAAGTTGGCATGAAGGTTATGAGCGGCGCTGCTGCCGAGGTAAGACCTGGAAACTGCCTGCCGCTGTCCGAGATTCCGGTTGGTACCATGGTTCACAACGTAGAGCTTCATGCAGGCAAAGGCGGACAGCTTGTTCGTGCAGCTGGTAATGGCGCTCAGCTGATGGCTAAAGAAGGCAAATACGCAACCCTTCGTCTTCCATCCGGAGAGATGAGAATGGTTCCGATCAACTGCCGTGCATCCATCGGTGTTGTTGGAAATGGCGAGCACAGCCTGATCAACATTGGTAAAGCAGGACGGAAACGTAACATGGGTATCCGCCCGACTGTACGTGGTTCTGTCATGAACCCGAATGACCATCCACATGGTGGTGGAGAAGGAAAGACCGGTATCGGACGTCCGGGCCCGTCTACTCCTTGGGGAAAACCGGCTCTTGGCCTGAAGACCAGAGCAAAGAACAAGCAGTCTAACAAGTACATCGTAAGAAGACGCGATGGAAAAGCTTTATCGAAATAAGGAGGTAAACGATGTCTCGTTCATTAAAAAAAGGACCATTTGCAGATGAAAGCCTGTTAAAGAAAGTTGACGCTGCAAACGCTTCAGGAGATAAAACAGTCATTAAAACCTGGTCACGTCGTTCTACAATCTTCCCGTCATTCGTTGGACACACAATCGCTGTTCATGACGGAAGAAAACATGTGCCGGTATACGTTACAGAGGATATGGTTGGACACAAACTCGGTGAGTTCGTAGCAACCAGAACCTACAGAGGTCACGGCAAGGACGAGAAGAAATCCGGCGTCCGCTAAGTAGAATGATTTGAGAGAGGAGGTTTTTTAGCAATGGCTAAAGGACATAGAAGTCAGATTAAAAGAGCAAGAAATGCTAACAAAGATACCAGACCGTCTGCAAAGTTATCCTACGCTAGAATGTCTGCGCAGAAAGCTGGATTTGTTTTAGATGCAATCCGCGGTAAGGACGTAACAACCGCACTTGGTATTGTAACTTATAACCCGAGATATGCCTCCAGCGTAGTGAAAAAACTGCTGGAGTCCGCAATCGCAAACGCTGAGAACAACAACGGTCTTTCCAGAGAAAACCTGTATGTAGCTGAGTGCTTCGCTAACAAGGCTCCGACCATGAAGAGAATTCATCCGAGAGCACAGGGCAGAGCTTACAGAATCCTGAAGAGAAACAGCCACATCACGATTGTGTTAGACGAGAAATAAGGAGGACATGTCATGGGACAGAAAGTTAATCCACACGGCCTGAGAGTCGGTGTTATTAAAGACTGGGATTCCAAATGGTATGCCGAGGGTGATTTCGCAGATAACCTCGTAGAGGACTACAACATCCGCACATACCTGAAGAAGAAACTGTACAGCGCAGGTGTTTCCAAGATCGAAATCGAAAGAGCATCTGACAGAGTAAAAGTTATCATCTACACCGCAAAACCGGGCGTTGTTATCGGTAAAGGCGGAGCAGAGATCGAGAAAGTAAAAGCTGAAGTTCAGAAACTGACTGACAAAAAGCTTATCGTAGATATCAAAGAAGTAAAAAGACCGGACCGCGATGCACAGCTCGTTGCTGAGAACATTGCATTACAGCTGGAAAACCGTATTTCCTTCCGTCGTGCTATGAAGTCTACCATGCAGCGTACGATGAGAGCTGGCGCTAAGGGAATCAAAACATCTGTATCCGGACGTCTTGGTGGAGCTGATATGGCTCGTACCGAGTTCTACAGCGAGGGAACTATTCCGCTGCAGACCCTGCGTGCCGATATCGATTATGGATTCGCTGAAGCAGATACCACTTACGGTAAAGTTGGCGTAAAAGCATGGATCTACAATGGCGAAGTACTTCCAACCAGAACTAAAAAGGAAGGGAGCGAGAATTAATTATGTTAATGCCGAAGAGAGTAAAACGTCGTAAACAGTTCCGTGGTTCCATGAAGGGTAAAGCCCTCAGAGGAAACAAAATTAACTACGGTGAATTTGGTCTCGTAGCCCTTGAGCCATGCTGGATCAAATCCAACCAGATCGAGGCAGCCCGTATCGCCATGACACGTTACATCAAACGTGGTGGTAAAGTTTGGATCAAAATTTTCCCGGACAAACCAGTAACCGCACAGCCGGCTGAAACCCGAATGGGTTCCGGAAAAGGTTCTCTGGAGTACTGGGTAGCAGTAGTAAAACCAGGCCGTGTAATGTTCGAAATCGCAGGTGTTCCGGAAGAAACAGCCCGCGAGGCATTACGTCTTGCCATGCATAAGTTACCATGTAAATGCAAAGTTGTTTCTCGTGCAGACTTAGAAGGCGGTGATAACAGTGAAAACTAACGAATTTGTAAAAGATTTAAATACAAAGAGCGCAGCTGAGCTGAATGACGAATTAGTAGCTGCTAAAAAGGAACTCTTCAATTTAAGATTCCAGAATGCAACCAACCAGCTTGACAATACAAGCCGAATCAAAGAGGTTCGCAAAAATATTGCAAGAATCCAGACTGTTATTGCCCAGAAGGCAAACGCAGCTGAGTAATTAGGAGGAAAATATCGTGGAAGAAAGAAATCTTAGAAAAACTCGCGTGGGCAAAGTTGTCAGCGATAAGATGGATAAGACTATCGTGGTTGCCATCGAAGACCATGTAAAACATCCTCTGTACAAGAAAATTGTAAAAAGCACATATAAGCTGAAAGCACACGATGCAAACAACGAGTGCCATGTAGGTGATACCGTACGAGTTATGGAAACAAGACCTTTATCCAAAGATAAGAGATGGAGACTTGTGGAGATCGTTGAGAAAGCGAAATAAATAAGAGATCAGAATGCTAAAGGAGGAATACCAGCATGATTCAGCAGGAAACTAGACTGAAAGTCGCTGACAACACCGGTGCAAAAGAAATCTTATGCATTCGTGTTATGGGCGGTTCTACAAGAAGATATGCCAACATTGGTGATGTAATCGTTGCTTCAGTCAAAGATGCAACACCAGGCGGCGTTGTTAAAAAAGGTGACGTAGTAAAAGCTGTTGTTGTAAGAAGCGTAAAAGGCGCTCGTCGTAAAGACGGTTCTTACATCAAATTTGATGAGAACGCAGCAGTTATTATCAAAGATGACAAAACTCCAAAAGGAACCCGTATTTTTGGACCAGTAGCCAGAGAGCTTCGTGAGAAACAGTTCATGAAGATTGTTTCCTTAGCTCCGGAAGTATTATAGGAGGACAGCTATGTCAATGAAGATTAAAAAAGGCGATACCGTAAAGGTAATCGCCGGCAAAGATAAAGACAAAACCGGCAAAGTGGTCAGCGTTGACGTAAAGAACAACCGTGTTGTTGTTGAAGGCGTAAACATGATTACAAAGCATGAGAAACCGTCTATGAGCAATCAGCAGGGCGGAATCGTTAACAAAGAAGCTCCTATCGATGCATCCAACGTAATGCTGGTTGTAAAAGGAGTTCCGACCCGCGTTGGAATCAAAGTTGAGATGGTTGAGAAAAACGGCAAAACAAAAGCTGTTAGAACCCGCGTTGCAAAAGCAAAAGAGCTGAACGGCGCAGTAATTGATTAAGGAAGAGAGGAGGCAAAACCGTGAGTAGACTGAAAGATCTTTACAACGAGCAGATCGTTGATGCAATGACCAAAAAATTTGGATACAAAAACGTGATGGAAGTGCCGAAGCTCTCCAAAATCGTAATCAACATGGGTGTTGGTGAAGCTAAGGAGAACGCTAAACTTCTGGACGCTGCAATCAGTGATATGGAAGCTATCACCGGACAGAAAGCAGTTACCACCAAAGCGAAAAATTCCGTAGCAAACTTTAAAATCCGTGAGGGTATGCCGATCGGATGCAAAGTTACCCTTCGTGGCGAGAAAATGTACGAGTTCGCAGACCGCCTGATCAACCTGGCACTGCCTCGTGTACGTGACTTCCGCGGCGTAAATCCGAACGCTTTCGATGGCAGAGGAAACTATGCTCTTGGTATCAAAGAGCAGCTGATTTTCCCAGAGATCGAGTATGATAAAGTTGATAAAGTCAGAGGTATGGACATTATCTTCGTTACCACTGCTAACACAGATGAAGAAGCTCGTGAATTACTGACATTATTCAACATGCCATTCGCAAAGTAATAGGAGGAATTGATTCATGGCTAAAACAGCAATGAAAATCAAACAGCAGCGCAAAGCTAAATTCTCTACAAGAGAATACAATCGTTGCAGAATTTGTGGCCGTCCACACGCATATTTAAGAAAATACGGAATCTGCAGAATCTGCTTCCGTGAATTAGCATACAAAGGCCAGATTCCTGGCGTTAAGAAAGCTAGTTGGTAAAATTTTAGAAGGAGGCAAATTCAAATGAGTATGAGTGATCCGATTGCAGATATGCTTACAAGAATCCGTAACGCTAACACTGCAAAACATGATACAGTAGATGTTCCGGCATCCAAAATGAAAATCGCAATCGCTGATATCCTGGTAAACGAGGGATACATTGCAAAATATGAACTCAGCGATGAGGGTGCATTCCAGAATATGCACATCACCCTGAAATACGGCGCTGACAAAAACGAGAAGATCATCACCGGTCTGAAGAGAATCTCCAAACCGGGTCTGAGAATCTATGTTGGCAAAGATGAGCTGCCGAGAGTACTTGGCGGACTTGGAATCGCTATTCTTTCCACAAACCAGGGTGTTATCACCGATAAAGAAGCTCGCAAGCTGCAGGTTGGCGGCGAGGTTCTGGCATTCGTTTGGTAATCTGAAACGAAACAAAGCAACTGAAAACAGAGAGAGCGTAAGGCTCTCTCCGAAAATCTAAGTTAATAGGAGGAAATTGGTATGTCACGTATTGGAAGACTGCCAGTGGCAATTCCTGCAGGTGTAACAGTAGACATCCAGGAAAACAACCACGTTGTAGTAAAAGGACCAAAAGGAACATTAGAGAGAACTCTCCCGTCTGAAATGACCATCAAACTGGAAGACGGACACGTAGTAGTTACAAGACCGAACGATCTGAAGAAAATGAAAGCTCTTCATGGTCTGACCAGAACTCTGATCCACAACATGGTAATTGGTGTTAGCGAAGGCTATACCAAAACACTGGAAGTAAACGGTGTAGGTTACAGAGCTGCAAAACAGGGCAACAAATTAGTTCTGTCTCTTGGATATTCTCATCCGGTAGAGATGATCGATCCGGAAGGACTCTCCTCCGCTGTAGACGGCAACAAGATCATTGTTTCCGGTATCAGCAAAGAGAAAGTTGGCCAGTATGCCGCTGAAATCAGAGACAAGAGAAGACCTGAGCCATACAAGGGCAAGGGAATCAAGTATGCTGATGAAGTGATCAGACGTAAAGTTGGTAAGACTGGTAAGAAATAATTAAGGAGAGTGTGAACATGATTAGTAAAGTATCAAGAGCGCAGATGCGCCAGAAAAAGCATAGAAGATTACGTAATCATATCGTAGGTACTGCACAGCGTCCGCGTCTGTGTGTATTCCGCAGCAATAACCATATGTATGCTCAGATTATCGACGATACGATTGGAAATACTTTAGTTTCTGCTTCTACTCTTCAGAAAGATGTTAAAGCAGAGCTTGAGAAAACCAACAATGTAGATGCAGCAGCATATCTTGGAACCGTTCTTGGAAAGAAAGCTGTAGAAGCAGGTATTACTGAAGTTGTATTTGACCGTGGCGGATTCATCTACCAGGGAAAAATCCAGGCATTCGCAGACGCAGCTAGAGAAGCTGGGCTGGTATTCTAAGAAAGGAAGGAAAAGAACACATGAAGCATACAATTATTGATGCAAGCCAGTTCGAACTGGAAGAAAAAGTCGTATCAATTAAGCGTGTTACAAAAGTTGTTAAAGGTGGTCGTAACTTCCGTTTCACAGCTTTAGTAGTTGTCGGCGACGGCAATGGACACGTAGGCGCAGGCCTTGGAAAAGCAGCCGAGATTCCGGAAGCTATCCGCAAAGGTAAAGAAGACGCTATGAAGAAACTGGTAAGCGTAGCAATCAATGAGAACGGAAGTATCACTCATGACTACGTAGGTAAATTCGGAAGCGCAGAGGTTCTGTTGAAGAAAGCTCCTGAAGGTACTGGTGTCATCGCTGGTGGCCCAGCCCGTGCCGTAATCGAGTTAGCTGGTATTAAGAACATCCGTACAAAATCCCTTGGATCCAGAAATAAGCAGAACGTAGTTCTGGCTACCATCGCTGGTCTGTCTGAGCTGAAGACTCCAGAAGAAGTAGCAAGACTTCGCGGCAAATCTACAAACGAGATCTTTGCTTAAGGAGGATGTGAAAAATGGCAGATAAATTAAAAGTAACACTGGTGAAATCCCCGATCGGATGTGTTCCGAAACACAGAAGAACCGTGGAAGCACTGGGTCTGAAAAAAGTTAACAAGACGGTAGAACTGCCGGATAACGCAGCAGTTCGCGGCATGGTTAATCAGGTTTCTTACCTGGTTAAAGTAGAAGAAGCATAAGGAGGTACCGTAATGGACTTATCTAATTTACAGCCGGCTGAAGGTTCCAGACAGAACGATAACTTCCGCAGAGGCCGTGGACATGGTTCAGGAAATGGTAAAACAGCAGGTAAAGGCCACAAAGGACAGAAAGCACGTTCCGGAGCACCGAGACCGGGCTTTGAAGGTGGTCAGATGCCTTTATACAGACGTCTTCCGAAGAGAGGTTTCAAAAACAGAAACTCCAAGGAAATCGTTGGAATCAATGTAGATGCTCTGAATCGTTATGAGGACGGAGCTGTTGTAACCGTAGAAACTATGATTGAGACTGGTCTTGTTTCCAATCCGAGAGATGGCGTAAAAATCCTTGGAAACGGTGAAGTCACCAAAAAACTCACTGTAAAAGCAAATGCTTTCAGCGAGAGCGCAAAGGCAAAAATTGAAGCGGCAGGTGGAACAGTCGAGGTGATCTAATGTTTAAGACCTTTATCAATGCATTTAAGGTCAAAGATGTTCGTCGCAAAATATTTTATGTGCTTATGATGCTTGTTGTCATCCGGTTAGGCTCTCAGATGCCTGTACCGGGTGTCAATACAAGCTTTTTTGCGAATTATTTTGCAAATAATACGAATGAGGCATTCAGTTTCCTGAATGCATTCACGGGCGGCGGTTTCGACCGTTTCTCCATCTTTGCTCTGAGTATTACACCGTACATTACTTCTTCCATCATTATTCAGCTGCTCACCATTGCAATTCCACGACTTGAGGAAATGCAGCGTGACGGCGAAGAGGGAAGAAAGAAAATGACTGCGATTACTCGTTATGTGACAGTAGGTCTTGCATTGTTTGAGTCTGTTGTCATGGCAGTAGGCTTTGGACGCCAGGGACTCCTCACCACTTTTAACGCAGTTAATGTGATTGTTGTAGTGGCAGCTCTGACAGCCGGTTCTGCCTTCCTTATGTGGGTGGGAGAACAGATCAACGACAAGGGCGTTGGAAATGGTATTTCTATGGTCCTGTTAATCAACATCCTTTCCAGAATCCCGCAGGATATGGTAACCCTTTACGAAACCTTCGTAAAAGGCAAAACCATCGCGCGTGGTCTGCTGATGTGGATTATCATCGCTGTTGTGATCATCGCTGTTGTTGTGCTGGTACTGATCCTGAATGGCGCTGAGAGAAGAATTCCTGTACAGTATTCCAAGAAAATGGCCGGAAGAAAAATGGTTGGCGGACAGTCATCCAATATTCCGCTGAAGGTAAATACAGCGGGCGTTATCCCGATCATCTTTGCATCATCCATCATGTCTTTCCCATCGATTATCCTGTCGTTTGTCGGAAAGTCGGATATCAAAGGCATCGGCGGAACGCTGATCAAGATGCTGAATTCCAACAACTGGTTTGACAAAACCAATCCAGTTGCTTCGCTGGGCCTGATTCTCTACATTGTCCTTGTTATTTTCTTCGCTTATTTCTATACCTCCATCACCTTCAACCCGATGGAAGTTGCAGATAACATGAAAAAACAGGGCGGCTTTATCCCAGGCATCCGCCCGGGTAAATCCACGGTAGATTATCTGAACAATCTGCTCAGCTATATTATTTTTATCGGTGCAGCAGGTCTTACCATTGTTGCAGTGATTCCATTTTTCTTTAATGGATTTTTCAAAGCGAATGTATCCTTTGGAGGTACTTCTCTGATCATTATTGCCAGCGTAATTCTGGAAACCTTAAAACAGATTGAATCCATGATGCTGGTACGCAATTACAAAGGATTCTTAAACGATTAAGGCATAAGAGGGACTGTCTGGATAAGACAGGCCCTTTCTTTTGTTTAAAGCGCTTTTAAAGAGGCTTTAACAGAGAAAATTTTTGCTATTGTGGTTTACTTTATGGTATAATAGGGTAAATTACACGCAGTGGATTGCTGCAAATTCAAACATGGGAGGAAAAGCGCATGAAAATTATTATGTTGGGGGCACCTGGTGCCGGAAAAGGTACACAGGCAAAACAGATCGCTGCAAAATATGAGATTCCTCATATTTCAACCGGCGATATCTTCCGCGCAAATATCAAAGAGGGAACCGAGCTTGGAAAGAAAGCGAAAGCATTCATGGACAAGGGAGAACTCGTTCCGGACGAGCTGACCTGCGATCTTGTTGTAGACCGTATTTCCAAACCGGACGCAGCAAAGGGCTACGTGCTGGATGGCTTCCCAAGAACGATTCCGCAGGCAGAGGCACTGACGAAAGCCCTGGAAGCACGCGGAGAGAAAATTGACTACGCAATCAATGTAGAAGTACCGGATGAAAATATCGTTCACCGTATGGGCGGACGCCGTGCCTGCATCGGATGCGGAGCAACGTATCATGTAGAATTTAACGCACCAAAGGTAGAAGATGTATGCGATACCTGCGGCGGCGAGCTGGTTCTTCGTGATGACGATAAACCTGAGACCGTACAGAAGAGACTGTCTGTATACCATGCTCAGACACAGCCTCTGATTGACTACTATAAGAAAGCCAATGTTCTGGTGGAAGTTGACGGAACCCAGGATATCAACGTGGTATTTCAGGATATAGTAAAGATTTTAGGAGCGTAAAGGATGTCCATATCAATTAAAACTGCCCGGGAAATTGAAAAAATGCGCCGTGCCGGTGAACTGCTGGAGAAGGTACACGATGAATTAGGCCGCGCCATCCATCCGGGAATGTCAACCTGGGAAATCAACAAGCTCGGAGAAGAGATGATCCGCAGCTTCGGATGCACTCCCAACTTTTTAAACTATAATGGGTATCCGGCTTCGATCTGCGTTTCTGTGAACGAAGAAGTGGTTCACGGAATCCCAAGTAAAAAACGGATTCTGAAAGAGGGCGACATTGTCAGCCTGGATGCGGGACTTATCTATGAAGGATACCATTCCGACGCAGCCCGCACACACGCGGTCGGTGAGATCTCGCCGGAGGCAAGAAAACTGGTGGAAGTAACACGCCAGGCCTTTTTTGAAGGAATCAAATACGCAAAAGCAGGCCATCATCTTCATGAGATTTCGGCGGCGATCGGTGCATACGCAGAGAGCTTCGGCTACGGCGTTGTCCGCGACCTGGTAGGCCACGGCATCGGAACGCACCTGCACGAAGATCCGGCAGTGCCGAACTTCGCACAGCCAAGCCGCGGCGTCCGTCTGCAGCCTGGCATGACGCTCGCCATCGAGCCGATGATCACAGCCAGAGGCTATGCAGTCAGATGGCTGGATGATGACTGGACCGTTGTGACAGAAGACGGCTCTCTTGCCGCACATTATGAGAACACGATTCTGATTACGGAGGGAGAACCGGAAATTCTGACACTTTCGCATACGGAGGAGGATTTATGAAACCGATTGTGAAAGGAATGTTTGCCAGAAGCCTGGCCGGCCACGATAAAGGAAAGCTGTATGTGATTTCGGATGTACAGGAGCCATACGTATTCCTGGTGGACGGAAAAATCCGTACCGCCAACCGGCCGAAAAAGAAGAAGCTGATTCACGTACAGCCGGATTACGAAATGACGGATGCGGTTCGTGATGAAGATATCCGTAAGGCATTAAAAGAAAAAAGTTGCAAAGAGTTGAAGGAGGATTAATCAATGTCTAAGGCAGATGTAATTGAAGTAGAGGGAACTGTCCTCGAGAAATTACCAAACGCAATGTTTAAAGTAGAACTGGAAAATAAACACGTTGTACTGGCTCATATCAGCGGAAAGCTGCGTATGAACTTTATCCGTATTCTTCCGGGAGACAAAGTAACCATCGAGCTGTCCCCATACGATCTGGACAAGGGACGTATTATCTGGAGAGATAAATAAGAAATACGATAAAAAAAGCCATCCGGCATGCCGGATGGCTTTTTCTCTGTATGTGTTTCTCTGTATTCATCCCCAATAACAGTAACCGTTCTACAGAACAAAGATTTCGATCACCGGCCTTCAGATTTCTGACAGCCACAAAGCAAGCACCAGTCTGCAAACCCTGCAGCATCCGCGGCGGCGGGCATCTGAATTTCTTTTCAGTCCCTTTTGAAACCTTCCAGATGTATTATGCAATATTTTAATAGAAAAAGCAATGAAAAAAGTATAAAATTTTATGAAAACTTTTTGTAAAAACCAGGAGAATTTGTGCACTTTTGAAACAAAATTTTTAAACCGTCAGAAAAAAAAGAAAAAGTGAAAAGACAGGAGAAAAGAGCGGCCGGAAAACCGTGAAAATGACAGATGAGGGCTCGAAAGCGACAGAAGAATATATGTTTGTGAATTCTGTGTGAAGTTGAAATATTTGGTTGAATTCTCAAAATAATGTGATACAATGCAATAGAGAAACTTTACGGAGAAATTTTACCGGGAAGGATCTCCTGTGCGGTGCGGTAAAATCCATGTACCGGCAGAAATCAGGGAAACATTTTATGAAACAGCAGGCTGCAGTCTGAAAAAAATTCGGATCTGCAGCAATGGCATCGCTGCTCCTTACAGATAACAGGAAAGGAAAATGTGCAATGACAAAAAGGGGAAAGAAAAAAGGCCTTGTTGCAGCATTGAGCGTAGTTGCAGTGATTGTTTTACTTGCCGCTGCATATGGAATCTTCTGTCTGATCATCGAGGATGACAAAATCTGGGCAGATGCTTCTATTAACGGAGTAAACATTCAGGGAATGAGCAAAAAAGAAGCTGCACAGACAGTGGAACAGAAGTTTGAAGAAGATTATAAAGATACAGCTGTTACCGTTGAGCTGGATGGTCAGCAGTATACGATGAACGTATTTCCAATGCTGGGGATGGATGCTTCCGCAGAAATTGAAAAAGCATATGAAAAAGGCCATGGAAATCTTCTGGTTCGCGGTCTGGAGTGGGTCGAGATGAAACGGGGAAAGGCAGAGAAACTTTCCTATGATGTGCAGCCGACTGTGGCCCATCCAGATGAGGTGGAAGGAATTGTACAGGCATCCGGCATTCAGGATTACAACTCCATGCAGGATACTACATATGAAGTAACAGATACCGGCCTGATCGTGCATAAAGGCATTGCTGGAACCAGACCGGATGTGGATGCCTTAAAACAGCAGATCCAGACGAATGTGACAGCAATGAATTTCCAGGATGTAATTTCCTGCCCGACGGCAGAAAATCAGCTGACGGAACCGGATTTTGCCGGAATTGCAAGCCAGATTTATACCGAGCCGGTCAATGCGACGCTGGATCCGGACAACGGATATTCCGTTGTGGCATCGAAAAACGGAACCTCAATGGATGCAGACAGTGCGAAAGCCGAGTATGAGAGTGCAGAAGAAAATACGGATATCACGATTCCGTTTACCTTTACCGAGCCGGAGATTACAACCGAGAAGATGAACGCAAATCTGTTTAAAGACACGCTTGGAAGTTACAGCTCCAGCGCAGCAGGTGGAACGAGCGGAAGAATTCACAACGTCGGACTTACGGCATCTATCTGCAACGGACAGATCGTTCTGCCGGGAGAAACCTTCTCTTTTAATGGTGTCGTAGGTGATACAACGGCAGAAAAAGGATACCAGGAGGCAGCAGGCTATCAGGATGGCAAAGTCGTCCAGGTACTTGGAGGAGGCGAATGCCAGGTGTCTTCCACACTGTTTTCCGCTATTTTGTATACAGACCTTGATGTGTTGGAAAGAGCCAACCATTCGATGCCGGTACATTATGTGCCGTCAGGAATGGATGCAACCGTATTCTGGGATTCACCGGATTTCAAATTTGAAAATAATCATAAGTATCCGGTGAAAATTGTGATGAATATGGACAGCAGTGATACACTGACCGTAAAAATTCTCGGAACAAAAGAAAACGACTATACCATTGAGCCAAGGGTAGAGCAGATCGATGAGATGAGTAATGTAACGTATCGTGATTATAAAGATGCAAGCGGAAATGTAGTAAAATCAGAATCCGTATGCGCAAGCAAATACAAACCGCTGAACTCAGGATCATGATGCAAAAAAAGATGTTACCTGTAAAAAACAGGCGGGACAGAGAAGAGAAATCTGTCCCGCCTGTTTTTTTCTTACCAGTGGGAGAGATGAAAAAATGCACAGAAAAAGAGCAAAAAAAAATGAAAAAATATGTAAAAAATTTCTTGCATTTCCGGGAACAAAATGCTATACTATAAAACGAACTTTTGCGCGTGGACTTTTTTCTAACCCACAAAAAGAAAACGCATTCCAAAAGTTTACAACAGAAAATTCCCCTACACGGGGCGCTAAGGAGCAAAGAAAGGAGGATTCATCATGAAGGTTAGATCTTCTGTAAAACCGATCTGCGAGAAATGCAAAGTTATCAAAAGAAAAGGTAGCATCAGAATCATTTGTGAGAATCCAAAGCACAAACAGCGCCAGGGCTAATCCGTCATTAGGCTTGATCGTAATTGTGCAGATTTTAAGTGCGGCTGCAGCGAGGACGCGCGTGAATGCGTTGTTCTGCTGTTAATATTATAAAGTGAGACACCTGGCAAGTTGCAGCCAGGACACCTCCGGCGGGTGGACGCGCGGAGCGCAGACATCCCTTATAATATTGCTTAATACTCCGATCTGTCAGGTGGCAGAAGGAGAAAGGTCGTGCGAACACGGCTGGATACACGCATACCTGTATCCCAATTAGGAAAATATTAATGTTTTAGAAAAATGGAGGACAAAGTACATGGCTCGTATAGCTGGTGTAGACTTACCAAGAGACAAACGTGTTGAGATTGGTCTGACCTATATCTACGGAATCGGTAGAACAAGTGCAGATCGTATCTTAAAAGAAGCTGGAGTAAATCCGGACACACGCTGCAGAGATTTGACAGACGATGAAGTAAAGAGACTCAGCGCAGTTATCGATGAGAGTCAGGTTGTAGAAGGAGATCTTCGTAGAGAAATCGCTATGAACATCAAACGTCTGCAGGAGATCGGATGCTACAGAGGTATCCGTCATCGTAAAGGCCTTCCGGTTCGTGGTCAGAAAACAAAGACCAACGCAAGAACCCGCAAAGGTCCTAAGAGAACTGTTGCAAATAAGAAGAAATAATTTAACCAGTAGTCCAATATAAGATTAAGAAAGTGTAGGTTAGTTTTAAAATGGCAAAAGTGACAAAGAAAACGACAAAACGTCGTGTCAGAAAAAACGTTGAACACGGACAGGCACATATCCAGTCTTCCTTCAATAATACAATCGTAACACTGACTGATGCAGAAGGAAATGCTCTTTCTTGGGCAAGTGCCGGCGGTCTGGGATTTAGAGGTTCAAGAAAATCTACTCCATACGCAGCTCAGATGGCTGCAGAAACTGCTACCAAAGCAGCGCTGGTTCATGGCTTAAAGACTGTTGACGTTATGGTAAAAGGACCAGGATCAGGTCGTGAAGCTGCAATCCGTGCCCTTCAGGCATGCGGTCTTGAAGTTACAAGCATCCGCGACGTAACACCGGTTCCGCACAACGGATGCCGCCCACCAAAACGTAGAAGAGTCTGATTAGGAGGTTAAGAACATGGCAGTAAATAGAGTACCAGTCCTGAAAAGATGCAGATCCCTCGGAATGGATCCTGTATATCTTGGAATTGATAAGAAGTCCACAAGACAGCTGAAAAGAGCAAACAGAAAAATGTCTGAGTATGGTCTTCAGTTAAGAGAAAAACAGAAAGCAAAATTCATCTACGGCGTTCTGGAGAAACCTTTTGTTAACTATTACAAAAAGGCTGACAGAATGGAAGGACAGACTGGTGAGAACCTGATGATCCTTCTTGAGCTCCGTCTGGACAACGTTCTGTTCCGTATGGGAATGGCTAGAACCAGAAAAGAAGCACGTCAGATCGTTGACCACAAACACGTTCTGGTTAACGGCAAACAGGTAAATATCCCGTCTTACCTTGTAAGCGCTGGTGATACCATCGAAATCAAAGAGGGTAAAAAATCCTCTCAGAGATATAAAGACATCGTAGAGGTTACAGGCGGCCGTCTGACTCCAGAATGGATCGAGGCTGATCTTGAGGCACTCAAAGGTGTTGTAAAAGAGCGTCCTACCCGCGAAATGATCGATGTTCCGGTTGACGAAGTGCAGATCGTCGAGCTGTATTCTAAATAAAGAATCGCCATACGCGGAAGGCTTTATTCCCATGAGTAATGAGCCAACCAATTTAAAAGGAGGGGCTTTCGAGTGTTTGATTTTAACAAACCGAAAATTGAAATTACTGAGATTTCTGATGACAAGAAGTACGGCAGATTTGTGGTTGAACCTCTGGAAAGAGGCTACGGTATCACATTAGGTAATTCTCTTCGCAGAATTATGCTTTCTTCCCTCCCTGGAGCAGCAGTAAGCCAGGTTAAAATCGAGGGCGTTCTTCATGAATTCAGCTCCATCCCTGGAGTAAAAGAAGACGTTACAGAAATCATCATGAACCTGAAGAGCCTTGCAATCCGCAATAACAGCGAAACCAACGAAGCAAAAGTTGCTTATATTGAGTTCGAGGGCGAGGGAGTTGTAAGAGCATCCGATATTCAGGTAGATCAGGATATTGAGATCATGAATCCGGATCAGGTAATCGCAACCCTGAACGGCGGCCCGGACAGCAAGCTGTACATGGAGCTGACGATCACAAAAGGCCGCGGTTATATCAGTGCTGACAAAGGCAAGAGCGATGACATGCCGATCGGCGTTCTCGCTGTGGATGCTATCTATACACCGGTTGAGCGTGTAAACCTCAAAGTGGAGAACACCCGTGTAGGTCAGATTACCGATTACGATAAACTGACACTGGATGTTTACACCAGAGGAACACTGGATCCGGACGAGGCAGTCAGCCTGGCAGCTAAGGTTTTAAGCGAGCATCTGAAACTCTTCATCGATCTGTCTGAGAATGCGAAGACAGCAGAAGTTATGATCGAGAAAGAGGACAATGAGAAAGAGAAAGTTCTGGAGATGAACATCGACGAGCTTGAGCTTTCCGTGCGTTCCTATAACTGCTTGAAACGTGCCGGTATCAATACCGTAGAAGAGCTGTGCAACAAAACTTCCGAAGACATGATGAAGGTTCGTAACCTGGGCCGCAAGTCTCTGGAAGAGGTACTTGCAAAGCTGAAAGAACTGGGACTGTCACTGAGTCCTGGGGACGGAGAATAAATCACAGCGATTTATCTTTCCGTTTGATTTGTAGACGAAAACCCCCTGTCAGTAAGTCCGAGGCAGCATGACTTGTGGGTTCCACAAATGGAGGAAAATTTAAAATGGCAAAATATAGAAAACTTGGCAGAACATCTGACCAGAGAAAAGCATTATTAAGAAACCAGGTAACCAACCTTCTGTATCACGGAAAAATCGTTACCACTGAGACCAAAGCAAAAGAGATCCGTAAGATCGCTGAAAGCATGATCGCACTGGCTGTAAAAGAGAAAGATAACTTTGAGACCGTTACCGTTACTGCTAAAGTAGCTCGTAAAGATGCTGATGGCAAACGTGTGAAAGAAGTAAAAGACGGCAAAAAAGTTACCGTATACGATGAAGTTCAGAAAGAGATCAAAAAAGATCTTCCGTCCAGACTTCACGCTAGACGTCAGATGGCAAGCTTCTTCTATCCTGTAACAGAGGTTCCGACCGAAGCAGCAGGACGCAAGAAAAACACCAAGTCCATCGATATGCCGCAGAAAATGTTCGATGAGATCGCTCCGAAATATGCAGACCGTAACGGCGGATATACCCGTATCATCAAGATCGGACCGCGTAAAGGTGATGCAGCTATGGAAGTTGTAATCGAGCTGGTTTAATCTGTAAATAGTTTTGAAATCCGCAGGGGCTGCCTCTTAGTAGGTGGCTCCTGTTTTGCTGTATATCATATTTTATATGACACAATTGCGAAATTGTGGCAATGTACGGGGTTGCATCTGCTTTGCGAATAAGGTACAATACAGAATACAGAACAGCTAAAATGGGATACAAAGGAGAGCATTTGCATGGAGAGCAAGAAAAAAATGTTGTTTATTTTTAATCCGTTTTCCGGAAAAGCACAGATTAAAAGTAAACTGTTTGAAATTATCGATGTTTTTGTAAAAGGCGGATATGAAGTCATTGTCCACCCGACGCAGGCAGTCGGAGATGGTTTCGAAAAGACAAAGGAGCTTGCGCCGCAGGTGGATCTCGTTGTCTGCAGCGGGGGCGACGGAACACTGGATGAAGTTGTCAGCGGTCTGATGGAAGTGGATCAGCGCGTTCCGATCGGTTATATTCCGGCCGGAAGCACCAATGACTTTGCAAACAGTCTTTCTATTTCGAAAGATATGGTACAGGCGGCAAAGGATATCATCGAGGGAAACCTGTATTCCTGTGATGTGGGAGCGTTCAACAACGACAGCTTTGTCTACATCGCTGCATTCGGCCTTTTCACGGATGTTTCCTATGAGACAGATCAGCACATGAAAAACATTCTCGGCCATCTGGCATACCTGCTGGAGGGATCCAAACGGATCTGGAATGTGCCGACGTACTGGATTAAAGTCGAGGCAAACGGGGAAACCTTTGAGGGAGAGTATATCTACGGTATGGTGACGAATGCCAAGTCCGTCGGCGGCTTCAAAAACCTGCCGGGACAGGATGTACGCCTGGATGACGGACTCTTCGAGGTAACCCTGATCAAACGCCCGAAAAACCCGCTGGAACTGAATGAGATCATTGCGTCCCTGCTGATGCAGGAGGATCACACAGACCTCATCGATTCGTTCAAGACCGACCGCATCATCATCGAGTCCAACCAGGAGATTTCCTGGACTCTGGACGGCGAATACGGCGGAGATCACGGCTATGTCTGCATCGAAGCGCGCAAACATGCCATGGAACTGGTTCTGAACAATAAGTAGGCACGGCTTTTTGATAAGTTTTTCACAAAAAAGTGCAAAAAAATGGATTTCGCCACGAAAACCATTTGGCATTTGCAGAAAGATGTTGTATAATAAAACCAGTTATGAAAGTAACAAGTATGCCGTAAGCCTGAAAACGGTACACGGCACAATTACAGACACAGGAGGTCATTTGAGCTATGTTAGTATCAGCAAAAGAAATGTTGGACAAAGCAAAAGCTGGCCACTATGCAGTTGGTCAGTTTAACATCAACAACCTGGAGTGGACAAAATCCATCCTTCTTACCGCACAGGAGATGAATTCTCCGGTTATCCTTGGTGTATCTGAGGGTGCAGGAAAATACATGACAGGTTTCAAAACTGTAGCTGCTATGGTAAAAGCTATGATCGAAGAACTGAACATCACTGTTCCGGTTGCTCTGCATCTGGACCACGGAACCTACGAAGGATGCTACAAATGCATCGAAGCAGGTTTCTCATCCATCATGTTTGACGGATCTCATTATCCGATCGAAGAGAACGTTGCAAAAACAAAAGAACTGGTAGCTGTTTGCAAAGAGAAAGGAATGTCTCTGGAAGCAGAAGTTGGTTCTATCGGTGGAGAAGAAGATGGTGTTGTAGGTATGGGCGAATGCGCTGATCCAAACGAGTGCAAGATGATTGCAGACCTCGGTGTAGATATGCTTGCAGCAGGTATCGGCAATATCCACGGTGTATACCCGGCTAACTGGCAGGGACTGAGCTTTGAGACTCTGGCAGCTGTACAGGAGCTGACAGGAACTATGCCGCTCGTTCTTCACGGTGGTACAGGTATCCCGGATGACATGATCAAGAAAGCCATTGACCTTGGCGTTTCCAAAATCAATGTAAATACAGAGTGCCAGCTTGCATTCGCAGCAGCTACACGTAAATACATCGAAGAGGGCAAAGATCAGCAGGGTAAAGGATTCGATCCTCGTAAACTCCTTGCTCCTGGCGCAGAAGCTATCAAAGCTACTGTAAGAGAAAAAATCGAACTGTTCGGTTCTGCAAACAAAGCCTGAGTTTAAGCACGAAAATGCTGTGCAGGATTCCTGGGGGACTTCCTCCTCAGGGTCCGCACAGTATTTTTTTTCGCGAGCAACGAGTCAAAGTCCGTGCTTGCACGAGACCTTGACGACTGCCGCGAAAGCTTTCATCGAATCCGCTAATTTTTTCGCCTGAATTAGGAAAGTTTTGTAAAATAATACGAAAAAGGGACTGAGTTCAAAAAAGCACTTGCGTTTTTTAAGTTTTTGAGTTATTTTAGTATCAGTTGGAAATCAAATCCATATGCGAATGTAAAACAAGGGCGTTCTACAAAAACTTAGCTTTCCTTAGCTGCTTTTTGAGAACCCCTTTTTCTTGTATCAGGACCTTTTTAGAGTCCGGCGGGAAGGTCGCATCGCAAAATTCACAAATGGAAAGGAAGAAAGAAAATGGGAGAATATGTAAATCCGGCCAAAATCTTTGGCGAAAATGTATTCAATGACACTGTAATGCAGGAACGTCTTCCAAAAAATGTTTACAAGAAGCTGAAAAAGATCATCGAAGAAGGCGGTGAGCTGGATCTTGCTACTGCAGATACGATTGCACATGAGATGAAAGAATGGGCAATTGAAAAAGGAGCAACACACTATACACACTGGTTCCAGCCGCTGACTGGTACAACTGCAGAAAAGCACGATTCTTTTATCACAGCACCGATGCCGAACGGCAAAGTACTGATGAGCTTCTCCGGTAAAGAGCTGATCAAAGGCGAGCCGGATGCATCTTCTTTCCCGTCCGGTGGACTGCGTGCTACCTTTGAGGCAAGAGGATATACAGCATGGGACTGCACCTCACCGGCTTTCGTTCGTCAGGACGCAGCAGGCGCAACCCTCTGCATTCCGACTGCATTCTGCTCCTACACAGGAGAGGCGCTTGACCAGAAAACACCGCTTCTTCGTTCCATGGAAG
>ENA-UOJJ01000881-UOJJ01000881.1-human-gut-metagenome-genome-assembly--contig:-CS66-NODE-881-length-48257-cov-4.955894_pt1 | contig 48257 bp, 41 predicted proteins | sample MGYA00242343_ERZ723890 | MGnify/ENA metagenome assembly ERZ723890
CACTCTCGTCTCGGACCATCCGCCCAGCTCAAAATGATGATGGATCGGCGCCATTCGGAAGAAGCGCTTTCCATGTGTCTTCTTAAAATATACAACCTGAATCATAACCGAGATCACTTCGATCAGATAGATAAAACCTACCAGCAGAATAATCAACGGATTCTGCAGCACAAGAGCAGTCGATGCAACAAAACCGCCTAGCGCCAGTGATCCGGTATCGCCCATAAATACCTGCGCCGGATATACATTGAACAGAAGAAAGCCCAGCAGCGCGCCTACTACGGCACCGGTAATCGGGACAATTTCACTTACAGTCGTCATCGCTACTACCGTAAAGAAGGTAGCCACAATGATTGTGACGCTGGTACACAGACCGTCCAGTCCATCGGTAAAGTTCACGCCGTTATCCGTTCCGAGAACCACCAGGAATACCATAGGGATGTACAGCCATCCCATATCCCAGTCCGTATGAAGGAATGGAATATGAATCACGGTTCCGCCGCCGGAATACTTCATCATATAGAAGCAGAAAATTGCTGTGATCACAAACTGTGCCGCCATCTTCTGTTTCGGATTCAGTCCTTCCGAGTGCTTCCGCACGACCTTGATGTAATCATCCAGGAAACCGACAAATCCAAATCCCACCGTCATGAACAGAATCGGTATGATCTGCGGATAAGATTTCATAAAGAAAAGAGACGTCAGCATCACACTGAAGAGAAATGCGATACCGCCCATCGTCGGCGTTCCCTGCTTCTTCAGATGTGCCTGCGGTCCATCCTCGCGTACCTGCTGTCCGAACTTAATCTTCTTCAGAAAAGGGATCAGAACCGGGCAGGCAACGGCGCTGATGCCGAAACTGATCAGTACTGCTGTAATTACAACTTTTATCATGTCCATGTCTTTTTACTCCATTTGCTGTTTTTCCTCTTGCGGTATATTCAGGTATGGCAGGATATTCCCGAAAATCTCTGCCATTACAGGGGCCGCAATGGTCCCCCCGTAATAAACACCTACCGGCTCGTCGATAGTGATCAGACCAATCACCTGCGGATCATCCGCGGGGGCAAATCCCAGGAACGAAGAAATATATCTTCCGGTTCTGCGCGGAAGTTTCTCAGACGTCGCCGTCTTGCCTCCCACCGAATACCCGGCGACGGCCGCGTTCTTTCCGGTACCTTCCGAGACTACCTGCTTCAGAATATAGCGCAGAGTTCTGCTACTGTCTTCAGAAATTATAGTCTTTTCTGTGTCATATGTAAAGGTTTTGACCAGATTTCCCTCCGCATCCAACACACGCACACCGAAATGAGGCGTAACCAGATGACCGCCGTTCACCAGAGAAGCTGCTGTCGTAATCAGGTGCAGCGGCGTAATCTGAAAGGATTGACCGAAGGCAGTCGTTGCCAGTTCCACCTCTCCCATATCCGTCTGCGCGTGCATGATCGTACCAGCTTCTCCAGGAAGATCCACTCCGGTCTTCCCCAGGAGACCGAACTGTCGAAAATACTGACAGTAGCGATCCACTCCGAGTCGGAGACCGACATCGATGAACACCGGATTGCAGGAATTCAGCGCACCCTGCAGAAATGTCTCGGCTCCGTGCCCGGTTACCTTGTGACAGCGAATCCGCCGATCCTCCACGACCCGGTAGCCCGGACAGTAGAAAGAATCCTCCAGCGAGACGATGCCCTCTTCCAGGGCGGCGGCCATTGTAATAATCTTAAAGGTTGATCCCGGCTCATAGGTATCATTGATACAGGGATTTCTCCACATTGCATTCAGCAGATCCTGCTTCTGCTCCTCCGTCTCCGGATTTGCTTCCGTATTCAGTGTGAACGGATCGTTGCAATCGAACTCCGGGACACTGACCATGGCAAGAATCTCCCCGGTCTTCGGATTCATCAGAATTACGGAAACCTGCCGGGCCTGTTTTTCTTCCATCACAGTCTTCGCCGCCTGTTCGGCATACGTCTGAAGGTCAATATTCAGGCTCAGTACCAGGTCGTTCCCAGGCTGCGGCTCCACGCGCTCCTCCGCCACAGCATCCAGCTCCATGCCTCTGGCATCTGTCTGCGTCAGGATTCGTCCGTTGATTCCTTTCAGGACAGAATCATACATAACTTCCAGGCCGATGATCCCCTGATTATCACTTCCGGTAAAGCCAAGCACATGGGAAGCCAGCGTCTGAAAAGGATAATAACGCCGGTAGTCCTCATCTACTTTTACCCCAGGAAGACGGCGGGCTCGAATCCGGTCGCCAGTCTCCTTATCCACATTCGTCTATATAATCTCGCGGGACGTATACTTTTCCGTCAGTCTCCGGATCTTCTCCGGGTCCATGGACAGCTCCTCCGACAATATCTGAATCACCGTCTCTGGATCTTCCAGTTGATTATGAATGACAGAAACTGTACATACGGTGCAGTTATCCGCAAGGATGCGGCCTTCAGAATCAAAGATACGACCGCGGGCCGCCTTGATCTCCCGTTCCCTCTCATGCAGTTCTTCCGCGAGTGTGCTGTAATAGGAAGACCGGAAGATCATCAGATAACCCATCCGGCTCAGAAGCACAACCACTGCCAGCGCGCAGAGAGCAAAACCCAGTCGAACCCTCTTCTGTAACGCGACAGGAATCCGACTCATGATACCCTCCGCAGATTCTTTATCCTCATCCTATGCGAAGATTTGCCGGTTTATTCGGACAACGCTACTCCTCTGCCGGGAGCGTATCCTCTGGATTCATTGTCTCCTCCGCGGAGGAACTTTCCGCCAGAGTGCCGTCCTCCGGCGGACTGTTCTCGGAACCGGAAATTGTCCGACTCTCGCCGGATTCGGTCGGATCATTCAGATAACCTGCTGACGGAACCACTTCATTAAAGCTGGCACTCGCGCTGGCCGGAATCATATTTCCTTCCGAATCGGTAGACGCTTCCGTCGCCGAAGTCTCCTCCGCAATCGTAGTTGTCTCCGGCTCGGTATCTGAGCTGTACGGAATATTCATATAGGGAATGATACTCTCCATGACCATCTTCTCGATCTTGATGGCAAGACCGGCACTGACACTCTCGTCCTCGCTAACTGTAGGATTGTCCACAATCACATAGACTAGCACCTGCGGGGCCTCCGCCGGTGCGAAGCCTACGAAGGATACCAGATACTTTCCCTCACTTCGGGGATGCTTCTGCGCCGTACCTGTCTTACCGCCGATCGAGTAACCGGCGATCTTCGCCGCCTGGCCGGTACCATTCTCCACTGTCTGAAAAAGAGCTTCCTTAATAAAATCGCTGGTAGACTGGCTCACTGTCTCCCGCACAAGAACCGGCTCCACATTCTTCAGAATCTCTCCATCCGCATTCAGGATCTGCTTTACGACATGCGGCTGATAATAAGATCCGCCGTTAATGATGGAGCAAAGCGCTGATGCCAGCTGTACCATTGTGACATTATAGTTCTGACCGAATGCATTCGTTGCCAGATCGGTCACGCCCATATTAGCCGGATCAATCAGTAAGCCGGCCGACTCACCGGGAAGATCGATATTCGTCTGCTTTCCAAAACCGAACAGATTCAAATACTTGCTGAACGTCTCATTGCCAAGAGTCGCTCCGATATCCATCATAGCCACATTACAGGAATACATCAGCGCCTGCTGCAGATTCACTGTATTGTGAACATCATTACAGTGAACCGTTGTCTCATAGCTTCCGCTGCCAAAAATCTTCTCGCCCTCGCACAGGTATGTGTCTGTGGGATGGATCAGGTTCTCCTCCAGCCCCGCCGCGACTGTCACTGGCTTCGATGTGGAACCCGGCTCATACGCGTCCTGCACCGCGAAGTTCTTCCAGATCTGCGCCCGTGCCTCACTGAGCTCCTGCTCCGTCATGGCCGCCTGTTCATCTTCCGTATAATACTCGGAAAGATCCGTTGGATTATTCAGATCATAGCTCTTGTCCGTCGCCATGGCAAGGATCTCACCATTATTCGGATCCATCACAAGCACACCGACATTATCCGCCGTGTGATTCTTCAGGAACTCCTGGATAAACTGCTCCGCATATCCCTGAATTGTATAATCCACAGTACTGACAATCGTATTGCCGTCAATCGCCTGCTTTACTTCACGATCCGGACTTCCGTCCGTATCCATATAGCCATACTCCCTGCCGTTCACGCCTGTCAGCTCATCATTATAATACTCCTCAATCCCCCAGTTGCCGCGGCTGGAATCGCTAGCGGAAAATCCCAGTAATGTGCAGGCCAGCTCATTCATCGGATAAACTCTCTTGTATTCCGATTCAAACCAGACACCGACAATCTTCGCGTCATTGGTCTTCGCCGCCTCTGCATTATATTCACTCTGGTAATTCAGAAAAAGCTCATGTTCTTCCTCGGAAAGCTGCCTCTGATACCGCACATAGGAACTCTCCGCCTTATCTGCCAGAATCTGCTCCAGCTCCGCCCGGTCATAGTGATAGCACTGTACCAGCGCCTCCAGCGTCGCATCCTTATTCACGCCATCATTCGTAAGAATCACCTTCGGATCCAGAATCAAATTATAGACACGCTCACTGGTCGCCAGAACCGTCTGGTTACGATCTGTAATCATGCCTCTGCGAAACGGTACAACCGTGCTGCTGTAATCCTGCTGAGACAAAACCGTCTTGCTGTACTGTTCCCCTTTACCGGCACTAATATGGATCAGCACAATGCTGAGCGCAAACAAGGCTACCGTTACCACACCAAATGTTAACGCCAGCCTTCCCTGCATTGATCTGCCGAATATTCTGTTGTCCCTTTTTTCGTTCTTTTTGGCACTCTTCTTCGATCCGCGCTTCTTAGTCTGTTGGGATATCTTCATACTGCCTTACATACCCGCTTTCTGTCTTATCATAATAAAGAATCTGGTCATCCGAAGGATACACCATGCCAAGCTCTCCGGTCGCCACTTCATAAATATGTTTTAGATCCACATAGGTGCTGATCCTGGCTTCCAGAGCATTATTATCCGACTTCAAAGTCTGAAGATTCGATTCCAGCTTTTCAATTTGATTCTTATTGGCAGTAATGCTGGCCTGAACCTGCAGGTAACTGGCACAGACGCCAAGCGTCATGATCGTAGCCGCCACAAGAACTATTAGATACGGTACGCTGATAAGCTGCACCTTATCCCGGTTGCGCCGGATTCTCGCTGCCGCAACCCGCTGTTCCCGACGCTGAGGTCTCGGAACAGAACGTTCCGACTCCCGCTTCGGAACTGTCTCCGAATGCCGCACAGCACTTCCTTCTATATAATTATGATATTGCCTCTTCTTCTGCTGTTGTTCTTCTCTGGCCATAATCAACTTTCTTTCTCGAATACCCGAAGCTTCGCGCTCCTGGCTCTCGGGTTCTCCTCCATCTCAGTCTCAGACGGAAGAATCGGCTTTCTGGTTACTACATGTCCCTTGCTCTTCCTGCCGCATACACAGACAGGGAACTCACGGGGACAGATACAGGGGTTCTCCGCCGTACGAAACCGACTCTTCACAATCCGATCCTCCAGCGAATGAAAGGTGATAATGCAAAGCCGTCCTCCCGGCTTCAATACATCGATCATCGTATCAATAACTTCATCAATTACCGTCAGCTCCCGGTTCAGTTCGATCCGGATTGCCTGGAAGGTGCGCTTTGCCGGATGCCCGCCGGTTTTCTGTACCTTCATGGGAATTGCTCCCTGAATGATCTTCACCAGCTCTCCGGTCGTCTCCACTGGCTTCTCTTCCCGCTGCTTCACAATATGCTTCGCAATATTCTTCGCAAAGCGATCCTCGCCATAATCACGGATTACCCGGAACAACTCCTGCTCGCTGTAAGTGTTCACAATATCCCAGGCGGTCCGGCTCTCCTCACGATCCATACGCATATCCAGAGGCGCATCCGCCATATAGGAAAAGCCCCGCTCCGCCGTATCCAGCTGATAGGAGGATACGCCAAGATCCAGAAGAATGCCATCCACCTGCGAAATCTCCAGCCGGTCAAGCACCTCCCGGATATTCCCGTAGTTATTCTTAACAATCGTCACTCGATCCGTGAACGGCTCCAGACGCTTCGACGCAGCACAGATTGCATCCTCATCCCGGTCAATGCCGATCAGGCGACCATCTTCCGTCAGGCGTTCCGCGATATGATACGAATGACCACCTCCGCCGAGTGTACCGTCTACGTAGATACCATTCGGCCGGATCTGCAGCTGTTCGATTGAAGGTTCCAGAAGAACCGATGTGTGTCTGAAATTCATTTAGATACCCAATCCTTCCATATCGGACGCAAGATCGTCCGCATCGTCATAAGAGGTGATCGCCTGCCAGCTGTTCTTGTCCCAAATCTCAACGCGGCTGCCAACGCCGGCAAGTACCACGTCCTTCTCCAGATGCGCTTCCATCCGAAGCTTAGCCGGCAAAAGAATGCGTCCCTGCTTGTCCACCTCACACGGGCATGCGCTGGCCAGAAAGAATCGTGAGAACTTCCGGGCCTTTGGATTTGTAAGAGGAAGCGTATTCAGCTTTTCTTCGAACTTCTTCCATTCTTCGTTGGTATAGACAAACAGACAGCCGTCCAGACCGGCTGTCACGACAAATTCATCTCCCAGCTGTTCGCGAAACCGTGATGGAACAATCAGGCGGCCCTTCGCGTCTATCGTATGGTTGTATTCCCCCATAAACATGAAGAGCTCACCTCCTTATCCCCACTTTACTCCACAATACGCCACACTGCACCACTTACCTATTATTCTAAACAACTTTAGTGCCGTTGGCAACCCTTTTTAACTGTAAAATTTTTACTTTTTTCTTACGATCTCTTCACAAAAATTCGCCCGCAGCCGTAAAATCCGCTCACTCCGGAATAGTTATGAAATATCGTTGAAATCTCACCGGCGTCATGCTATAATTAACCGTCGTGACGCACCGTCTTCCGGCATTTTTCCAGCAGTCCGGCAGGTGCAAAAGATGCTAAGGAGTGTTTAATAAAATGAAATTAGGTATTGTAGGTCTGCCGAATGTCGGCAAAAGTACCCTCTTTAATTCTCTGACCAAGGCCGGAGCCGAATCTGCGAACTACCCGTTCTGCACGATTGATCCGAATGTCGGAGTGGTTCCCGTACCGGATTTTCGTCTCGGTCTTCTTGCCAATATGTACAATTCCCGCAAGATCACTCCCGCAGTGATCGAGTTCGTTGATATTGCCGGTCTGGTAAAGGGCGCCAGCAAGGGCGAGGGACTGGGCAATCAGTTTCTGGCCAATATCCGTGAAGTAGACGCCATCGTTCACGTTGTTCGCTGCTTTGATGACAGCAACGTGGTTCATGTGGACGGCAGTGTTGACCCGATCCGCGATATCGAGACCATTAACCTGGAACTGGTATTCGCCGATCTGGAAGTACTGGAACGCCGTATCTCCAAGACAGCCCGCAGCGCTATGAATGATAAGTCTCTTGCCTCCGAGCTGAAGACTCTGAAGAAGCTGAAGGAAGTCCTGGAAGAAGGAAAGGAAGCGAAGACTCTTGTCCCTGAGGATGAAGATGAGGAAGCCTTTATCGCCAGCCTGAATCTTCTTACCGACAAGCCTGTAATCTATGCCGCGAATGTCGCTGAGGATGACCTTGCCGACGATGGAGCCTCCTGCCCCTATGTGCAGAAGGTTCGTGAGTTTGCCGCAGCCGAAGGCAGCCAGGTATTCGTAATCTGCGCCCAGATCGAACAGGAGATCGCCGAGCTTGACGACGATGAAAAGAAGATGTTCCTGGAAGATCTCGGTCTGAAGGAATCCGGCCTGGAGAAGCTGATTGCCGCCAGCTATGATCTGCTCGGTCTGATCAGCTACCTGACCGCAGGCGAGCAGGAGACCCGCGCATGGACAATCCGTAAGGGAACGAAAGCGCCGCAGGCAGCTGGTAAGATTCACAGTGATTTCGAACGTGGCTTCATTCGCGCCGAAGTTGTGAACTACCAGGATCTGCTGGATGCCGGCACCTATGCCGCAGCTCGTGAGAAAGGTCTGATTGGTCTGGAAGGCAAGGACTATGTGGTAAAAGACGGCGACGTAATTCTGTTCCGTTTCAACGTATAATACGAGATGTAGCGAAGCAAAATCGAGCTGAGACTCTGAATTATTCAGCATATAACTTTAAGAAAGGATACCAATTATATGAGCGAATTTGACATGATCTATGAGGCTGATATGGAAGACCTCTCCATCACCCTGGAGCTGGAAGACGACACGGTTCTGGAGTGCAGCGTTCTCGCCCGTTTTCCCGTAGACGGCCAGCAGTACATCGCGCTTCAGCCGGAGGACGAGGAGCACGGCGAAGATATTTACCTTTACCGCTTCTCCGAGGATGAGAACGGTCAGCCGGTTCTCGGCATGATCGAGACGGAGGATGAGTATGAGGCAGTTGCCGACCGCTTCGATGAGATTCTGGACGAAGCAGAGTACGACGAGATCGTCGGAGATGAGGAAGACGAGTAAAACCGGCCAGGCAGACTAACAGTAGGCCGAATAATAAAAGGGGGATCGCAGGAGCGCTCCCCCTTTTATTACATCTGCATTGCCGCCCCTATAGTCCTCAGGAAAACAGCTTTCTCTTATAATACCCTTCCGCTTGATAGATCGCTCCCACCGGATTATGCGCCAGCACGCGATCCTTCACCACCAGGGTTGTGGCGGGTGCCTCAGAATATTTCACAAACAGACTATCGTGGCCGACGCATAGGCCGATAATTACATTCAGATCCGTCTTCTCCCGGTTCAGTATCTTCGCCTGCAGGATCGGATTGCACATACTGCGTCCCAGGCAGGGGTTCACCTGATCCAGTCCGATAAAAGATTTATCAATCTCTCCTACCTTGCATCCGGTTCCATAGACCTCAAACCCCTTCTGCCGATAATATTTCGCAACGATCCGGCTTTCCCGGATCAGTCCGACACAGGTGGCAATTCCAATTTTTTTCGCTCCAATGCGTTCTGCAAAGAGAGCCGTCTCCTCCAGCCGGGTCTTCTCACAGTAGAAATCCGACTCAATCGATGCAGACGCATAGGCGATCTTCTCATTAATCTCCTCAGCATGATAAAGTGCTGATGCTTCCTCTATAATATCCTCTTCCAGCCCCTGACTGACACAGAATTCCGGATATGCAGCCTGATGCCGGTTGCAGTTCGTGCTGCCGCAGTCAATACAGCTGCGGCAGACAGCTTCCTGCTGTCCGCCGTCTGCTTCTCCCTTCACACACTTTTCTTTGCTCTTCATTTTTTCTGTCATGCTTTCTCTCATCTTTCCGCTTTCTGTAGGTTTTCGTTTTCTTTCTGTATTTTCTTTGCTTTTCTCTATTTTTCCTTCATTCTATCTTCCGTGCAATTCCGGCGGTCGCACTCTTCACTCCTGCAATTCTTTCATCGTTTCTTCGGGTTCCCGAAACCTGAGTACTCAATCCACCCGCCTCTTTCACAAATCTTGAGACCGGCAGCTTCTTATTATAATGTTCTTCGGTCCAGTAAATATGCAAGTGCGTCTTTGCTCTCGTCATGGCTACATAGAACAGGCGCCGTTCCTCCTCGATCTCTTCGGGGAGCATTGACCTCTTATGAGGAGTAATCCCCTCATTCGCATCCAGAATATAGACCACTTCGTATTCCAGCCCTTTGGAACCGTGCATCGTGGCGACGTTAATCCCGGTCCCCGCGTTCTGCTTCGCCTCCTCTTTCTGCTCCTTCATCTTCCGGTTATATTCCGTAATATCCGCAAGCCACTCCGAAAGTGTACGGAAGCCCGCTGCTCTCTCCTGCAGCTCATCCGCAATCTCATACAACTCGTCCGGCTTCATCCGGCGAAACTCTGCATATTCTTTCAGAAAATCATCGTAGCCCATCCCGTGACGGATATAATTGATCGCCGCATAAGGAGCCATCTTCCGCAACATCCGCAGATCATATTCGAAGCGATCCAACCGCTCCACAATATACTCCTTATCCTTGTAATACTCTTTTAATTTCTCCAGATCCACAGTTTCTTCCATAAATGCCGCCCGGGCGATATAGCGCTTCGGCCGGTTGATAATACGTATGATATCCGCACGCTTCCGGCTTCCTGCTGCTACCAGCATATAGGTGATCATATCGCCAGCGATCCAGTGATCATACAGGCTGGGAACCACATCCTTCATGCGGAATGGCAGATTCATCCGCATCAGCTGCTCCACCATTGCCCGCGGATTCTGGTTCGTCCGGTAGAGAAGCGCCATCTGCTCCCAGGGAATTCCGTTCCTGTGGTATTGCTGTAGTTCCCGCATCACCCGATCATTCTCCTCCTGCAGATTCTTCACCTGCGCAAAGACCGGTTCCGGCCCTTCTCCTCTCGCAGAGGTAAGTGCCTTGCGGTAACGGGTCTCGTTCTGGCCGATCAGAAGACCGGCATGATCCACAACAGGCTTTACCGAGCGATAATTCACATTCAGCAGAATCTTCCGGCAGTCCGGATAATCCTCCGGGAAATGCAGCATAATCTCCGGACGCGCGCCGCGAAAGCGATAAATCGACTGGTCGTCATCTCCCACGATAAACAAATTATTCTCCGGCGCCGCCAGCATCCTCACCACCTGATACTGTAGGAGATTGATATCCTGGAACTCATCGATCAGAATATAGCGGTATTTCTTCTGCCAGGCGAGGAGAATATCCTTTCGCGCCAGGAAGAGTTCGTAGCACATGCCTACCATATCATCGAAATCCAGCAGACCTGCACGGCGCAGACCTTCATTATAGCCCCTGAAAATCCGCTCAAAGACATCGCTCGGGCAGCTCTTCGAGTGATAATTTCCGATCTCGATCCCTTCTCCTTTTACTGCACTGATCTCATTGCCGATCTCCATAAGAAATTCATTCTCATCCTCCACTTCCAGTTCGGTACGGCACTGCGCGAAGACCTCCCGCAGAAGCGCCATACGCCGTTCCGGAGGAAGCACCTGATTTCCCTTGTAATTGTATGCGTATTTCAGAATTTTAAAGAAAACGGCATGAAATGTGCCAAAAACAACCGGAGGACACTGTCCCTCCATCAGACGAAAGAAGCGTTCCTGCATCTGCAGTGCCGCTGCCTTTGTAAATGTGATAACCAGAATCGAGGCCGGATCCACACCGCCCGCTCCGATCAGTCGGCGAATCCGGTGTGTAATCACGGTCGTCTTTCCGGAACCGGGACCTGCCAGTACCATGGCAGGCCCTTCTCCGAATAAAATAGCTTCTTTTTGTGCTGGATTTACTGGCATAAGAGTTCGATTCCCTTGCGGATACGCTGCAGGCTCTCTTCCTTGCCAAGGATCTCCATGATCTCGTAAGCGCCTCCCGGCGTCATCTGTCTGCCGGAGACCGCCGTACGCAGCGGCCACAGCGCCTGGCCATTCTTGATGCCCTTCTCCGCCACATACTCCGTCACCAGATTCTTCAGAGATTCTCCGCTGAAATCATCCAGCGCTTCCAGACGGGGAAGCAGCTCCTGCAGGGCAACCAGAGAATTCTCAGAGTTCGTCTTCATCTTCTTGTGCGTATACATCGCCACATCATACTCCGGCAGCTCCTCGAAGAAGCCGATCGGCTCTGTGATATCCGGGAAGACTTCGATACGAGTCTTCATCAAATCTGCGATCGCCTTCAGGTCGATGTCCTTCGTGATCACGGAACGGATCACGGGCAGAGCGCGCTCATAGTACGCCTCATCATCCATTGACTTAATGTACTCGCCGTTCATCCAGCGCAGCTTCTGCATATCAAAGACAGCCGGAGACTTACTGATGTGATGATAGTCGAACGCCTCCACCAGCTCCGGAAGTGTGAAGATCTCGCGGTTATCCTCCGGGCTCCAGCCAAGAAGCGCCACATAGTTCACAACCGCCTCATTCACGAAGCCCTGCTCAATCAGATCCTCATAGGAGGCATGACCGCTTCTCTTGCTGAGTTTCTGATGGTTCTCATCCGTGATCAGCGGGCAGTGTACGTATACCGGCTCCTCCCATCCGAACGCCGCGTACAGGCGGGTATACTTCGGAGAAGAGGACAGGTACTCATTGCCGCGTACCACATGCGTGATGTGCATGAGATGGTCGTCCACAACATTTGCAAAATTATACGTAGGATATCCGTCCGACTTGATCAGGATCATATCGTCCAGCTCCGCGTTAGGAACCGTGATATCGCCGTAGATCTCGTCATGGAACGTTGTGGTTCCCTCTCTCGGAATATTCTGGCGGATAACGTAGGGTTTGCCTGCTAACAGATTCGCCTCTACTTCCTCCTTACTCAGATGGAGGCAGTGCTTATCGTAAATGGATACTTCCTTGCCATCGATGCTCTGACGAAGGGAATCCAGTCTCTCCTTATCACAGAAGCAATAATAGGCCTCGCCTTTCTCGATCAGCTTCTTCGCGTACTCCAGATAGATGCCGGACGCCTGGCGCTCGCTCTGCACATAGGGACCGCAGCCTTTATCCTTGTCCGGGCCTTCATCGTGAACCAGACCGGTCTTCTCCAGCGTGCGATAAATAATATCCACCGCGCCCTCTACATAGCGCTCCTGGTCCGTATCCTCGATACGGAGAATGAAGTCGCCCCCCTGGTGCTTGGCGATCAGGTAAGCATATAATGCCGTTCTCAGGTTTCCCACATGCATGCGTCCGGTCGGACTAGGCGCAAAACGAGTTCTTATCTTATCAGACATGTAAGTCTCTCCTTTATAATAGCATTCAGATTCTTCTTGCCGAAAAGGCATCTTTTAGTATAACATACCTGCATTTTGCACGCAAGCCACACTTTTTTTATATTTCCTTTCGTCCGGTTTTATTGATTTTGTTAATCAATAATGCTAAACTATATCCGATACCAAAGAAAGCAGGAGGAAAATTTTTATGCCTGATATGTTAGAGAAAAAAACTCCGGAACACCTGGAGTTTATCAATGATATTGACGTAGAGGAACTTGCCAGCAGCGCCCAATTTTTCCTGGGACAGGCCATTCAGTACCAGCAGCTGATGATGATGTACGACTGCGCGATCAAAGAGGTTCGTACCAAGCTGGAAGTACTAAACACGGAGATGTCGCTCCGCTACCAGAGAAACCCGATCGAATACATCAACTGCCGGATCAAGAAGCCTGTCAGCATTGTAAGGAAGCTTCAGCGCAAGGGGCTTCCTGCTACCGTAGAGACTCTGGAATCCAACGCGATCAACGATATCGCCGGCATCCGCGTGATCTGTGCCTTTATCGATGATATCTATTCGATCGCGAACATGCTGATCCGTCAGGATGACATCACGCTGATCGACAAAAAGGATTACATAAAGAACCCGAAAGCAAACGGTTACCGCAGCCTTCACCTGATTGTGGAAGTGCCTGTCTTCTTCTCCGATCAGACAAGAAATATGCGCGTGGAAGTTCAGATCCGTACAATCGCCATGGATTTCTGGGCCAGCCTGGAACATCAGCTTAAGTACAAGAAACAGGTGGACAACGAAACTGAGATCGTCGAAGAGCTTCGCCAATGTGCCGAGACGATCGCGGCTACCGATGAACGCATGCTGAAGATTCGTAATCAGATCAATGGCAAGGATTCCGGCACACTCCAGCCGGAGAGCGATCCCATCCCCCTTCTAGAAAAGTTTTCGCTTTCCACAAACGGTTAATCCGTCATTTTCTTTTTCTGATGATTGTCTTTTTTCAAAATGCCGAAGGGTGCGATTCTCTCACCTTCCGGCATCTTTTATTTCCCCCTCCCATCTTCATCCCCATGATTATCGGGGAAATCCGGCGGTATCTGCGCGACAACAACAGCATCCGCGTCTCCCGCTCTCTGCGCGATGTCGCCTACAAAACCATCACCGCCCGGGAGATGATGACACGCAAAAATCTGACGGAGCCAACCCTTTTCGAGGTTGCGGAGGAAATCGGCATCGAACCAGAGACCGTCACCCGCGCCATGGATGCCATCCAGAGCCCGGTCAGCCTGTACGAGCCGGTTTACACAGATGGCGGAGACGCCCTCTACGTTATGGATCAGATCAGTGACAAAAAGAACCGCGAGGAGTACTGGATCGAGAATCTCTCCTTAAGCGAAGCGATCCGCCGCCTGCCGGAAAGAGAACGAAACATCGTACACCTGCGGTTCTTCGAAGGAAAAACTCAGATGGAGGTTGCCAGAGAAATCCATATCTCACAGGCACAGGTCAGTCGCCTGGAGAAGAATGCTCTGGAATCCATGAAGAATTATCTGGCTTAAAACAGCACCAAAAAGCCACAGCGAAATCCCAGAATAACAGGATCAGGCCATGAAAAGCAGACAGCATCAACCGCCAAGAGCGAAGAATACCTGATACAGCAGAGCGGCTGCCGGAACCATCAGAATCAGCCGCAGCAGCCATACCGCTCCCTGCTCTTTGATATTCGTAAGTCCCTGACATCCCAGCGCCAGCAGCAGCGGCGCGATATATACCATCTCACCCAGCGTCATGCAGAGGATGCGCAGCGAAACCGCCGCGTTATGTACATCGGCCAGGAGTACCGTCGGCATCACGACGTCGATAAAGTTCAGAACCATAACCGGAGCGAAATGTACAGCATCCGGAATACTAAACAGCTGCATCCACATCGCATAGGGCCATGTCAGGATATTCACAATACCGGTATGTGCCAGGATCAGCTTCATCAGCGTGCCCCAGGCCAGCGTGTACGGAATAAAGCTGATCATGTTCAGTACCATGCTGATGACATTATCCACCGGATGATATCTCGTCGCAAGAGCCTTCTCGGAAGCTCCGGTCAGCGCGCGACGCCACTTCGGGCCGTCCGCTTTGCCGGAAGTCTCGATGGCAGGTGCGCCGCCAACATAAACCTCCGGAATCTTCCGGATCGGAAAAAGACGTACCACAATCACGCTGACAAGCAGCGCAGCCACACACATATACAGATAAAAGATGCCAAAATGATCCATCTCGCCGATATTCTGCAATACCAGCATAGTAAACGGCATGGAAGGAATCGTCAGACAGGATATGATAATAACCGTCTCTCTCCGGTTATACACGGACTTCTGAAACTGATCGATCGCCATAACCACGGCTACGGTTACACTGACGAACATACCGGTCAGCATATTGATAACCGCCGAACCGGGAACTTTCAGCAGCGGTTTCATGACCGGGCGCAGGTATACTTCCAGCATCTCCGAGAAGCCGTAATCGCTTAACAGCGGCAGAATCAGCTTCGCCACAATCATGAATACCACCATGTTCGCGCACATCGTCACCAGCGCGTCACTCTCCGTATTGATGATATCAAATGGAAGAAACAAATACGATACAATCACAAAGAACGCAACCAGCAATGTAACCAGCTGCATCTTCTTATCCACAAAGCAGTTCGCAAGCCTCTCATTCTTCGTGATGAACGGCGCATGCAGACAGGTTCCGCAGATCGTTCCGAACAGCGACACCCCAATGAAAATGAACAGAACCCATGCGTTCACGGGTTCCATAATGTTCTCGATCATGCTGACAATCAGGTTAAATACACTTTGCCCCTGTCCCGGTATCTTCACTAGAAACAGGACAATGCCAAGCAGGGTCAGCCCCAGCGACTTGGCAACTCCTTTCTTACTCATAGTTCTTTTGTTTCCTTTCCTATCCTATTCCCTTTTCTTTTGTCTTCACAAAAGTCTCTGAAATTTAGTATATACCAGCCATTATTTCTTTTCCACTGTAAATTATATTAACTTTCACGTCCATCTTTTGTGACTTCTTCCAAATTTAGTTGCTGTCCTTTACAAAAAGCTTGTGCATACCTTCCATAGAACTTTCCCAGCGAAAAATATATATTGGAATCAGAAAAAGGAACTGTACACCAACACTTTTTCAGAAGAGAGGAGAAAAATCTATGGAAAAGAAAACCAACACAAAGGCTCTGACAGGTATCTTCGCCTTCTGCCTGGGCTCAATGCCAAGCAACATGACGCTGGGACTCATCGCCTATATTATGCAGTCCTATTCAACTGTATCCACAACAACGGTTGCCATGATCATGACGATGCCGTCTCTGGTCGCTATGATCTACGCCTTCTTCGTAGGCAGTCTGAATACGAAGATCTCCGCGAAGAACCTGCTGATCTTCGGCCAGATCTGCCTGGTAATCTACGCGGCAATCTTCTGTTTCCTCGGCGGAAAGGCTCCCATCTATGTACTGCTCGTCGGTGCCGCTCTCGCAGGCTTTGGACAGGGCTCCAATAATACTCTGCTCGGCGTTCTCCTGCTGGATGCCGTTCCGGATGACCAGAAGAGAAAGAACATCCTCGGTATTGCCATCTCCGCAATGAGCCTTGGCGGTGTATTCTTCACTACTGTTGGCGGTTTCCTTGCTGTAAATCACTGGCAGCATGCTTACTATCTGTGGTTCATTATCGTACTCTTCATCGTACTTGAATTTGTATGTCTTCCCAATCGTAAACCGGAAGGAAGCAAGCAGCCCGCAGCGGACACGCAGGCATCTGAACCGGCCGGCAATCTTCCTGTTATGGTATGGATTATCGCCATTCACTATCTGTTCTGGTTCATGTTCATGTATGTATATGGATTAAATGTATCCGAATATGTAATCACCCTCTATCAGCTCGGTACTTCCGCAGAATCCGGTATTGCAGCCAGTCTGGTAACCGTCGGCGGCGTAGTGGCCGGCATGCTCTTCGGTACCTACTCCAAATTCCTCAAGAAATGGACCGTACCGTTCGCAATGGGTCTGACCGCCATCGGTCTGTACCTGCCTCTGGTTATGACCACCAACATTCTCGGCATTTATATCTGCGGTCTCTGCGGCGGTTTCTCCATGAGTGCAGCAAACCCCTACATCATCTCTCACCTGGCTGAGATCGTGCCCGCGAATCTGTATTCCAAGGCAATGTCCATCTACTCCGGCTTTATGAATGTCGGCATGTTCATTGCGATCTATGTCATCGCTTTCCTCACCAAGCTGGTATGCGGTGATGCCGGTGATGTTCACTACAAGTTCGTTGTTGGCTGCGCCGGCGCTCTGATCTGCACGATCCTGTCCATCCCGATCTATGTGGTAAAAGGCAAAAAAACAGCATAAACACACAGACCAATAAAAAATAAAACAGTTGGTATAGAAGATACTGAGAGGAGACTATCTCTATGAGCAGACTTGAATTTAATGAAAAAGAGTTAAACATTGTCAGCGAATTCCCTGATTTTTTCGGCAATATGATTCCTGTCTATAATTATCCGATCTCAATGAGAGAAGCGGTTGTCGCTACCTACCGTGATAAGGATCCCTGGTGGATTCTGACCGACGTAGAGACGAATACCTTCACGCCATCCGTAATCCCGGACAATGGCGCCCGCGGCTTCGTATTCGAAGGTCAGCCCTACCCTCGCGAGAAATTCGGCGGCAAGGATATGTTCGGCGTGGAATGGGTCTACATTGATGTTGCCGGAGGTTCCATGGTAAAACCCGGCAATCCGTTCCTGAATGAGATCAGCGAGTGGCATGACAAGATTGTCTTTCCGGATATCGACAGCTGGGACTGGGAAGGCAGCTCGCAGATGAATAAGGAATATCTTTCCAACGGGAAAGCCAATGTACTCACTTTCCTGAACGGCTGCTGGTTCGAGCGCCTGATCTCCTTCCTGGATTTCGAGGAAGCCGCAGTTGCTCTGGTGGATGATGAACAGATTGACGATGTAAAGGAACTGGTTCACAAACTGACCGATCTCTATATTCGCCTGGTCGATAAGTGTGTGGAATATTATGATCTGGACGGCTTCGAAATCCACGATGACTGGGGTTCCCAGAGATCTCCTTTCTTCTCTGCGGATGCGGCACGCGAGATCTTCCTGCCGGAAATGAAGCGCTTCGTGGATCATGTACACAGCAAAGGCAAATTCTGCAACCTGCACAGCTGCGGACATATCGAGGATCGCTGTGATGTCTTTGCGGATGCCGGTTTCGATGGATGGTTTCCGATGCCGATGAATGATACTTTGAAACTGTACGAAACCTACGGTGACCGCATTACCATCGGCGCAATAGAAACGGATCCCTATGATCCCGCTACCGCCAGTGAGGAAGAGCAGAGAGCTGCTGCCCGCCGTTTCTTTGAGAAGTTCTCAAAGGAAGGGAAAGTAGCCGTATTCTCCGCTTTCTACAATAAGCCCGGTATGCTCACTCCCGCTTTCCGTGAAGAACTCTATAAGGCTTCCCGCATCCGCTATACGCACTAAGGCGCATTTATATCCAACTGCAGAAAGCTTTAAAACTTTGAAAGGAGAATTCTTTTATGACTAAGATTCCTTTTTCTGAAGATGAACTTACCGTTGTCGGTGAACATATTAATACGACCATGAGTTTCGGAGGCCCGGTTCTCAAGTATAAGACTCCGATTACTCCCCGTGAGAATGTAAATGCCTGCCTGCGCCGCGATGGAAGCGCCATGTGGATTCCGAGTTTTACGGATTTTCTCTCCGTAGAATCCCGTGTTAATAAGGATCATATCGCACGTGCAGAGGTTATGGATCTCGGCCCGCTTTATCCGGATGAAGAAAAGGGCGGCCCCGATCTCTTCGGAGTCGAATGGGTTTATGTACCGGTAGTCGGCGGTTCCATGGTTCGGCCCGGCGCCCCCATGTTGGAAGACGTCAATGACTGGCCGGAAGTAATTCACTTTCCAGATGTCGAAGCAATGGACTGGGATGCCTGTGCGAAGCTGAATGCACCTCTGAACCAGACGGAACGTGCCTATCATATCACATTTCAGAATGGACTGTTTGAGCGGCTGATCTCCTTTATGGATTTTGAAAATGCGGCTCTGGCAATCATTGATGATGATCAGAAAGATGCGATTCATGCGCTGTTCTCGAAACTGTGTGATATGTACGAAGCCATGATTTCTCATTACATGGAAGGACTTACAATTGACGGCGTTATGTTTCACGATGACTGGGGCTCTCAACGCGCTCCCTTCTTCTCTCCCGCTACCTGCAGAGAAATGATCGTTCCGTATCTGAAACGTCTGGCTGACTTCTGCCACTCGAAGGGGCTCTGGTTCGAGCAGCACTCCTGCGGCAAGAACGAGATGCTGGTACCCTGCATGATCGAAGCCGGCGTGGATATCTGGATGCCCCAGGATATGAACGATGTCGATATGCTTCGGGAAAAGTACGGTGACAAGATCATGTTCGGCGTATATCCGCCTGCCAACACTCCAGATATGTCCGATGAAGAAATTGACAGAATTGCCAGGGAATTCGCTGAGAAATATGCTCCCGATATGGGAAAACGCCCGGTAATCCTTGTAAACTTCATGGGCGATCCCCGACTGGCTTCACGGGTATATAAGTACAGTCGTATCATTTTAAGTAAATAGAAGGATCTGCCATAGTCCTGATTCTTCCAGCAGCCTGCCATATTTTTGGCAGGCTGCCTTTTTTCATTTTTTTGTTAATTCTTTTGATTTTTAATTTCAAAATACCGGACGGAGTGTTAAAATAAAGAAAGAACACCTTTAGAAATCAACACGCAGGAAGACATTCTCCGCCAGGTAAAAATTTCCTGCCGGAAACGAGGAGAAGAGAAGTATGAAGCTTAGTATGTGGATGATCGCCAACCGCCTGTCCTCACTGGATATTGAACTGGATATCCGGGAAGACGCTCCGGTAATCCTGAACAGCGCCAGACGCGCCTATGCCACCAACTGTGTCTGGGTCTACGCGGAGAAAGATTATATCGTGTGCAACGGAGAAGGTGATATCATCCGTTTTTACAATATAGATATCACGCAGACCTTTGAAATCATTCAGAGTGTCTTTGACTATTTTGAAGACTGGAGCCATCAGATCCATCTGGCAAGTGACGAGCAGGATTATCAGAAAGTTATTGAGCTTGCCTGGCAGGTATTTCATAACCCTCTTGTATTGTTTGACGATAACAGCAGAGTCCTCGGCATTACCAAAAACTATAGGCCAGAGGAACTGGATGCGGAATGGGCTTACCTCTGCCGCTACGGCTATTCTTCCCTCCGGGCTGTGCAATGCATCCGGTATCGGCATTCCAATATTCCCTTCCAGCGTCATGGACTGCAATTCTACACGCTGCAGGGAAGCCCGATCTTCCAGTACAGTGGCTATTTCTATGGACTGAAGTTCAATCATATTGACTGCGGTCACCTGAACCTTCTGGCTTACGAGCGGCCACTCAACCGCGGTGACCATCAGTTGCTGGAATATATCGGAAAAATGCTGGAGCCATCCCTCGGTCAATCCCTGATTCAGGATAACAGTAGCGCAAATAATGTATTTCTGAACCTGCTCTTCGGAAAGCTTTATGACGAAAAGGTTCTGCAGACACAGCTGAACTACCTGAAATGGCGTCCGGAAGACTCCTATCAGCTCGCACTGGCAGAAGTTTTTACACAGGACACACAGGTTCAGCAGCAAAATGACCTGGATCTTCTTGTTCAAACCATTCGCCAATGGGCGGTGCACTGTATTGTAATGAAGCGAGACTCCTATATCCTGATTCTCTATAATAGAAATCTGGAAGAGACTCTAAATATACTAGAACTATTCAGCGGTCTGACGCAGAAGAACCCGATCAAAATAGGATTCAGTCTCCCCTCTCAGGATCTGGAACACACGGATTACCTGTATCGACAGGCCCAGGCGGCCATCACCTACGGCAGTCTTCATCAACCGAAAGCAAACATCTACGCTTTCTTCGATTATGCTCTGGACTTCATGGTGGATACGACATCCCTGTACGACAGTGTGCGCTCCTGCCTTCCCGGCGTTGTTTCTCTGTGGAATCAGCGGGCTTCCGGTGATGAACTGCTGCAGACTCTGAAGTGCTATCTGGACCACGATCGATCTGCCTCTCAGACAGCCACTCTGATGCACACACACAGGAATACCATCCTTTACCGGATCCAGAAACTTCAGGATATTCTTGGGTGCAGCCTGGAAGATTCCTATATCCGGGACTACTGCCGCATATCTCTGCGCGTTCTGGAACTGTACGAACGGCAGAAATAGGATCAGAGAAAGAGAAAGGCCGGGGAATTGCTTCCCCGGCGAAAGGATATTATGGCTTCTAAGCCTGAAAGGTATCATTGCATTATTCTACGATTTATGATTGCCGCATTCTTTTATCTTAATCTTATGCCAGCAGTTTCCACAACTCATTTACAACAGCAACCGGAATCTGACCGGGAGCACTTGCCGCCTTGCCAACTACAAAGCTCATATCGGAACCGTACAGGTCGCCGATGACACGGGAAATCTTGCCAATCTCGCCCATGGACATCGTAATCAGGGGCAGATCCACAGCTTCCGTGCGCGCGCGATAAGTGGCACGCATCAGTGTCAGTACATCGTTAAAGTTCTGGGGCATTACTGCCAGCTTCGGGATGTCAGCGCCGAGATCCCGCTCCTCCTTCAGCTTCTCATAGATAAACTCCTCGGAAGGCGTCTCTTTGAAGTTATGGAAGGAAAGAATCAGGCGGGAACCGGCTTCCTTTACAGCAGCCTTTACCGCTTCAATGAATTCTTTGTCGTTGCATGCCTCAATATCCACGATATCGGCATGACCAGTGGAAAGTGCTGCCTTAATCGTTGCCAGGCGAACATCCTGCGGATATTCTTTCGCTCCGCCCTCACAGGCATGACGGAAAGTGAAGATTACGGGAATCTCTTCCACATAAGGAGCAATCGCCTCGAGGGACTCCTTCACATACTCTGCGTCCGCCGCTTTTTCAAAGTAATCTACACGCCATTCAATAACATCAGGCTTTAATTCCACCACCATCTTCGTCTCCTCAATCAGAGCCTCTCTCGTTGCCGGGATCATGGGGATGCATGCCAGATTTTTCTCGCCGCCGAACACTTTACCTCTTACGTTCAGTTTTACTTTGCTTTCCAGTCTCATTTCGCTTCTCCTTATTTCGATGAAGATACGGTCTGCTGCTCTGCGCGCGTTTCAGAAGTCCGTGTGCTTTTTTCTGATACTCTATTTATACCAGAACTTTTATGAAAAATCTAATGCAATTCTTTCAGTAAATATGTGTCTAGTTCCCATGAATTGGTTAAATTTCACCATTCCTATGTATTTTTCTCATGAATCAGCGTTATTTCATCCAATATGTTGCAGCTTTTGGCCGCGAAGGTTGCTTTTCCTGGAAGAGAATGTTAGAATGGAAGTAGCTTTTAACAGAATGCATTCGGAGGAATGATACATAGCATGAATCTTCAGCAGTTATATTATTTTAAAACGATCGCTGAGTTAGAGCATTATACGAAAGCTTCTCAGATGCTGAACATCACACAGTCCAGCCTGAGCCACTCGATCAATGACCTTGAGAAGGAGCTTGGCGTGCTACTCTTCATCCGCCAGGGACGCAACGTCCGACTGACGAAGTGCGGCGCCTTCTTTCTGGAATATGTCTCTCACTCGCTGAATATTCTCGAAGAAGGAAAAGAACGGCTACAGGATTTTATCAGTGCTGATACCGGTATGATCACACTGAGCTACTTAAGTTCTCTTAGCCGCTTTGTTCCCTTTCTGATCTCCCGTTTCTTCGGGAATACGGGCAAGATTCAGACGCGCTTCCAGTTCGATCAGGCCACCACACAGAATATCGAGGAGCATCTGATCGCCGGATCCACAGATCTTGCCTTCACAACCCCCTTCGACAACGAAGAGATTGCCTCCGTAAAAATCGGAAGTCACCGCACCGTGCTGATGGTATGCGGCGATCATCCGTTGGCTGCGCATAACGAGATTGATCTGACGGAGCTGAAGGAAGAGCGCTTCATCACCTATGATCCCAGCTGTCAGATTCGTTCCTATATCAATGATATCTTTCATGAAGTCGGCATCTGGCCGGAGATCTCGTTCGAAGCCAAGCACGATTCCATCGTTCTGGGAGCCGTTGCCGCGAACCTGGGCGTTGCACTAATGCCGGAATCTGCGGACGCTTCCGGCTATAACATCAAGGCGCTTCCCATCACCAACCAAATTCCTGCCAGAGAGATTCACATTGCCTGGGTGAAGGATCGCTACATGACACCAGCGGTGAAAAACTTCCGGGATTTTGTCCTGGAATGCGGTCTTCTGTTGGACGAATTTCTTCCGGGATTCCTCTCAAAAGAAACTTGAGACAGCTCTGAAAAAAGCAGTCATTCTGCCGATCTGCAGAATGACTGCTTCTTTTATAAATTCCTTTATGTGTTCTTTTACGTACTTTTTGCCCGCATATGCCAGCTTCCAGTCTCAGTCAGCACTTACTTTTCCGCATATCCGTCCGCCTTTCGGAAGACTTCCTTCGGAATAACCTTCTTCGCCGGGTCCATATAGTTTTTGTAGGATTCCTCGCTGTGCGGCTCATTCTCCCACAGCTCTTCTGCCACCGGCTTCCATGCATCTGCGTAGGGACGGCACTTATGGCAGAGATCTTCAGATGTCTGCGGCGACTGCAAATCTGTCGAATGTGCGCCGCTCCAGCTTACCATTGCTTCCAGTAGCTCCGGATTCTCTAGCATCGGGCAGGGACGCAGATGGTTATCATTGAACGGCTGACCTTCCCGGTACGCCATGAACAGCGGCTGCTGCAGGCACTCAATCAGAGACTTCTCCTTGATGTTCGCACCGGAATAGTGGATAAATACGCAGGGCTCCACATCACCGTTTGCATTGATGTGCATATAGTTTCTGCCGCCGGCAATACATCCGCCGACGTATTCACCATCGTTCTGGAAGTCCATGACAAAAATTGGCTTGCCGCCCTCTTTCGCTCGGATCTCACGAACCCGGTGATACATATATTTTCTCTGCTCCACGGTGGGAAGAAGTTCCGTGGAAGCTTCGTTTCCGACCGGCATATAGTGGAAGTACCAACTGTAACGACAGCCGTGCTCTACCAGCAGATCCAGGAAATCATCCGAAGTTACGACTTCCACATTATTTCTCGTATAGCAAATGGATGTTCCAAAGAGCAGACCGTAAGAACGAAGCAGATCCATCGCCGCCAGCGTCTTCTGGAAAGCACCTTTACCGCGTCTGCCGTCGTTCGCTTCCTCAAAGCCTTCGATACTGAGTGTCAAACTAAAGTTTCCGACACGTACCAGATCTTTGCAGAATTCATCATCCACCAGTGTGGCGTTCGTGAATGCCACAAAGTAACACTCCCTGTGTTTCTCGCAGAGACGAATCAGATCTGCCTTGCGCACCAGAGGTTCGCCGCCGGTATACATATAGAAATAAATACCGAGTTCTTTGCCCTGCGTAACAATGCGGTCCAGATCCTCAAAAGACAGATTCAGCTTGTGGCCGTACTCCGCCGCCCAGCAGCCGGTGCAGTGCAGATTGCAGGCGCTGGTAGGATCCATCAGAATCAGCCACGGTACATTACACTGATATTTTTCTCTGCTTTCGCGAATTGTCTTTGTACCAAGATACGCGGACTGATAACCCAGATTCAGCGCTGTCATCTTCAGCACATTCGGATGAAGCTCATCCAGAAGGCGGTTCACATACTGCATCCACTTGCCGTTCTCGCGGATCAGCTCTCTGGCTCCGTCGTAGCTCTCCGGGAGGAACATATTGCCCGCAATCTTCTGCGTGACATCCACCAGATTCAGCAGGTTCTTCTCTCTGTCTTTATCTACATATTTCAGGATCTGATCAATGGCAATCCCCATTGCTCCCCGTTTTACATCCATCATAAAGTCCGTCATTTTTTCTCTCCTCCTTTGTTCCAATCAGATGCTAAATCAAATGAAAATATACGCCCAGGGATGCCAGTATCAGGAAAATTCCTCCGATACCGGTTAATGCCTTCCAGAATCTGCATCCCACATGGTAACCGTACGTAAATCCAAGGACAGCCACAATTGTGCTTACGCCCCAGATCATCGGCGCATATACCCAGGGGCTACGTCCCTCCCAGGCAAAACAGAAACCGATCAATACCGTCTTGATTTCCGCTGACAGAGCGATCACGAACAGACGCTGCAGGCTGACCAGTTCCTCACGCCGCTCTTCCGGTGCCTTTCCCCATACAGCCCGGCGAAACATATCCGCGCCAATCAGGATCAGAGCAATGATAACAACTTCCTGCAGCCATCGCTGCGTCGGAATCCATACGGATAATCCTACGCCAAACAGAAGCATCAGCATTTCCATCAGTCCGAAACTGACGCCGAGAAACAGAATCCTCTTCCAGTGAAGAACTTCCTGTGTATAGCCGATCTGCTGTGAAATTCCGAATACATAGATTCCGATTCCCAGTGAAAGGATCAGCATCGTGATCATTCTCACTGTCTATCCCCCCTTTCATGACCTGACTTTATCATACAAAAAAGAACTGAATCGATACAGATTCAGTCCTTTTTATAAGTTAAAATATTATGACAAAATTGCGTCATGCATCCGATTGCGGCTACAAATCGTGTGTTTTGTAGCTATATCGAAGAAGGGCAACCGCACGAACATGCGACTGCCCTTCTTCTTATACTTCCTTCCGGTGAATGACATCTTCCAGGGAATGAGTGGATACATAATGGTAAATATCCGCCATCTGCTGTGCGCTGTATGACATACCCTTGCGAATCCAGCTGTCCAGAATATAATAGAACGAATTCGCGTAATAACCGGCGATCCGGGAGGGAGTTACTCCAATCTCTTCTGGGATTCCGCTCGCACTCTCCGAGATATAATCCAGAAGAACTTCCTCCAGGGAATGGATCACAATCTCCTTGAAAGAATTCTGTCCTTCAACCTTCAAAATCCTAGTGTAATACTCCTTCTCCTTCAGTATCTGTGCAAACACCAGTTTCTCTGTTTCAGGGATCATTCCCGCCTCCCAGAAAAAACGGGCCGGCTCAATCACATCCTGATACCAGATCCATTCGATCAGATCATACTTATCCTTAAAATGATGGTAGAATGTGGGCCGAATCAACCCTGCACCATCCGTAATCTCCTTGATCGTGATCTTTTCTACAGAGGACTTTTTTACCAGCTCCCGAAAGCTGGCAGCCAGCTTCTTCGGAACGCTGTCCTTGTTCATATCCATCCTCCACTTCCCCTTTCAAGTCTTTAGTTCTCCGGCTTGATTGCGTGATTTTCACATACAATAAAACAGGTGCCGCATTCAGTGCAGTAATCCGCATTAATCTCGCGGCGGCCAAATCCCTCCGAAATTGCACCCAGCGGACAGACGTCCTGGCAGTTTCCGCAATCCGTACACTCTTTTGTAATTACAAATGACATTTTTCTTTCCTCACACTTAAATTGTTTTTATAGTTGTTTTTGAGAGAAGGGTAAGGAAATGCCTTACTCCTCCTCTTCCTGCGGTTCCCCGTTGTCCAACAGAGGACCTTCCTTCTTGTCCACATAGAGGATGCCATCCAGATGGTCACATTCATGGCAGATCGCTCTTGCCAGAAGGCCCTCTCCCTCCAGCTCAAACCACTCCATGTTCTCGTCCTGTGCTCTTACCTTTGCGTAATCCGGGCGGGTCACGGTCGCATGCTTACCGGGAACACTGAGGCAGCCTTCCGAACCAGTCTGGGATCCGCTGGTCTCGATGATTTCCGGATTAATTAATACGTAAGGCTCATCCTGATTCTCGCTGACATCGATAACCACGATGCGCTTCAGGATGCCGACCTGCGGTGCGGCCAGACCTACGCCATACGCATCATACATGGTGTCCAGCATATCTTCGATCAGCTTCTCTGTTCTTGGTGTCATCGCTTTTACCGACTTTGCTTCCTTGCGGAGGATTTCATCGCCGATGGTGCGAATGTTTCTTAATGCCATTTCTGTCTCCTCTTTTCTTCTGATTCTCGTATATCTTTATATAACAATTTTACGGCACTGATCTACAACAGATCGATCTGCAGACCGGTTTTCTTCTCCAGCTCCATAAAATCCCGGATCTGCAGCAGCAGTTTCCGTGAAGGATGCTTGATAAATAACTGCTGACGGTACACATCCTGAATCCGGCTGATGCCTGCCGCCGATGGGCCGATCATCCGAATTCCGGATTCCGGCCAGTGTGCGCGGACTCCGTCCGCCAGCCGGATTGCCTCCCGAACCGCCGTCTCCTCCTTCGGATCTGTGATGAGGACCGACAACATCTGTCCGGCAGGCGGATAAGAAAGCAGACGACGATATGCCATTTCTTTCTCGTAAAAAACTTCATAATCCTGATGACTGGCGGTTTCGATCGCGTAATTCTCCGGGTTGTAGGTCTGAATCACAACAAGCCCTTCGGCTCCGGCGCGTCCGGCACGCCCCGCCGCCTGTGTCAGCAGCTGAAAGGTTCGCTCGCCCGCCCGGAAGTCATCGCTGTACAGAGAAAGATCCGCCGCAAGAATCCCGACCAGTGTCACACGCGGGAAATCATGCCCTTTGATAATCATCTGCGTACCAATCAGAATATCCGCCTCTCCCTTTGCGAAGGAAGACAGAATCTTCCCGTGACTGTCCTTTCTCGAAGTGCTGTCCATATCCATCCGAAGCGTACGAGCTGACGGGAAATACTTCTTCACCATCGTCTCGACTTTCTGCGTGCCAAGACCGAAACCCGCGATGTACGGACTTCCGCATGACGGGCAGCGATCCGGCATCGGAACTGAGAGGCCGCAATAGTGACACACCAGCTGACCATTCCTGTGAGAAGTCAGCGACACATCGCAATGCGGACAGCGAAAGACATAGCCACAACTCCGACAGGAAATAAAGCCGGCATACCCTCTCCGGTTCAGGAAGAGCATGACCTGTTCTCTCTTCTCCAGGCGATCCTTAATTGCTTCCGCCAGTATGCGGCTGAAGATGGTTTTATTCCCTTCTCTCAACTCTTTTCGCAAATCACAGATCTTAACCTCCGGCAGCACACTGCCGACTCTGGCACGGCTTGTAATCCGAAAGAGGGCATACTCTCCGGACAATGCCTTCGTGTAGCTTTCGAGTGATGGTGTGGCGGAGCCAAGGACAACCCCCGCGCCTGCCATACGACCTCTCGTAATCGCTGTCTCCACCGCCCGGTAACGAGGGCTTGTCTCACTATTATACGCGCTTTCATGCTCCTCGTCCACTATAATCATGCCAAGATTCGTAAAAGGCGTAAACAACGCCGATCGGGGGCCGATCATAATATCAATTCGCCCGCTCCTGGCGTTCTCGTAGCTGTCATACTTCTCACCGGCCGAAAGCCGGGAGTTTACCACCGCCACCCGATTGCCAAAGCGCTCATAGAAGCGGCGCAGATTCTGATACGTCAGCGAAATCTCCGGTATCAACAGAATCGTCTGCTTCCCCTGCGCCCGCATCGCGTCGATCAGCGCCATATACACTTCTGTCTTGCCGCCTCCTGTCACACCGAACAAAAGGGATGGCTGCGGATATACCGAAAGAATCCCATTCACAGCCGCCTGCTGCTCTTCATTCAGTGTCTTCGGAGGCTGCAGTGAAATATTCTGCAGCGCCGCCGGTACCTCCTTCGACGCACGTGACTTCACCCGACGCCGGGAAGGAAGTACCGTCTTCAATGCCTGATTCAGCGTACAGCCATAAGTCTCTTTCATCCAGACTGCCAGTTCGATCAGCTGCGCCTCAATCGGAACCGCTTTCTCCGAGAGGCTGAGGATCGGCTTCATGCGCGCCGGATCAAACTCCGGCGTATCCGTCAGTTCCAGAATATATCCGGTGATTTTTCTGCTGCCAAAAGGGATCACAACCTGCATACCGGGCCGCAGTGTCTCATTCAACTCCTCCGGCACCAGATACTGAAATGTCTTATCCAGCTTCTCCAGAGAAATATCTACAATGATGTTGGCATATTTCAAAACGCAATCTACAGCTCCTTTACAATCTCACTCAACTTCATGCTGTTGGATCCCTTCAAGAGAATCGTATCTCCCGGCTTTCGGAAAGCAAGAATGTCTTCCAGAGCTTCCGCATTCGAATCGTAGCAGGATACTTCCACACCCTGTGCCTTCGCCGCTTCCGCCAGATAGCGTGCCAGCGTTCCTATGGTAAAAATCCGGTCTGTACCGCAGGATGCCGCGTAAGCACCCACCTCGCTGTGATATTTCGGCGAATCCGGTCCCAGCTCCAGCATATCCGCCAGCACAGCGATCCTCCGTCCGGCCGTCTCCGTAACGGAAAGCACTTGAAGTGCCGCCCGCATGGAATCCGGGCTCGCGTTATAGGAATCATCAATAATCGTGCATCCGTTCTTCTCACTGATCTCCAGGCGTCTGGCAAAGCCATGCCAGGACTCCAGTGCCTTTGCTGCTTTCACAGGAGAAACTTCGTTCTCCGCAGCCACTGCCAGCGCAGCCAGCGCATTCATCACATGATGTTGTCCCAGCTGCGGCAACTGCATCTCAAATGTTTCTTCTCCTGCATGCACGGTGAAATACGTTCTGCCATCCGTCACACGGATATTCTCTGCCCAGTAATCGTTATTCTCACTCAAGCCATAATATACTACGCGGAACGGCGCACCCTTCCGGTAAACTTCCAGCTGATCATCTTCGCCGTTCAGCACCATGACCTGATCCGGCGAGAGATAATCCGCCATATGCATCTTCTCTTTGCGAATGTTCTCCCGGGAGCCAAGGTTCTCAATATGGGAGACGCCGATATTCGTCACTACACCCATACTAACTCTGGCGACTGCGGAAATCCGGCTCATTTCGCCAGGTTCGCTCATCCCCATCTCCAGAACGATGACGTCCGCATCCGGATCGGCTTCACTTAAAGTAATCGGCACGCCCAGCTGACCGTTGCTGTTGCCGGTTGTGCTATAGACCTTTTTCTCCGCAGAGAGTGCGCACGCGACCATCTCTCGCGTGCTGGTCTTTCCTACACTTCCGGTAACGCCGATGATCGGCATGGTCAGACGATTCCGACAGAAAGCGCCCAGATCCTGCAGTGCCTTCACAGTATCCTCCACGCGAATCCATGGATGCGTATCTTCCATCTCATCGTGCTCCGAGGTAAAGGTAGCCGCAGCTCCGGCCTGAAAAGCGCCTCCGATAAAACGGTGCGCATCCACCTTTGCACCAATGATTGGAACAAAGATGTCGTCCCCTTTCATCGTGCGGGAATCGATGCTGATGTTTCTGATCAGCAGATCCGGCGATCCGCAGAGAAGACGGCCTCCGGTTGCCTGTACAATATCCTGTACGGTTATGTTCTTCATTTATTTATACCCTAATTCCTTTATCATTTCTTCCGCTACTTCGCGGTCCAGGAAGTGTGTCTTTACGCCGTTCACTTCCTGATAATCCTCATGACCCTTTCCGATGATGGCGATGACATCCCCCGGCTCCGCATGGGAAATACTATAGCGGATCGCTTCTCTCCGGTCAGGGATATCGATGTACTTTCCTTTCGTCGGATCCAGACCGATGTGGATATCCTTAATAATACTCTCCACCTTCTCCCAGCGGCTGTTGTCCGCCGTAACGATCGAGAGGTCTGCCATATGACCGGCAGCCTCGCCCATCTCATAGCGGCGGTGAGGATCGCGGTTGCCGCCGCAGCCAAAGACAACTACCAGACGGTGCGGATTATAATCACGCAGCGTCGAGAGAAGGCTCCGAGTGCTGACACCATTGTGCGCGTAATCCACAATGACGGTGCAATGATCGCTGGCGTATACCAGCTCCATACGTCCGTCCACCTTGATGGAAGCCAGCGCACGGTCGATGGCATCTGAACCGATACCAAGAAGCACTGCCACGCTGACTGCCGAAAGCGCATTATATACGCTGAACATACCGGGGATATTCACTTCCACGGGGAACTCCGCCTTTCCCTTCAGATCAAAACCGATTCCCATAAAGCTGCCTTTCTTCAGATGGCGAATATTCACCGCCTCGAAGTCTGCCTCCGGCGTGCATCCAAACGTATACAGCTTGCAGGTATGTCCCTTCACGATATTCTCCCAGTTCGGGTCATCCCGGTTCACAATACCGGTAGAGCACATGGTAAAGAGCTTTCCCTTGCAGGCCATATACTCTTCGAAGTCTGCATGTTCATTCGGGCCGATATGATCCGGAGAGATATTCGTGAAAACGCCATAATCAAAGGAAATGCCTGCCACACGATTCATCTTCAGTCCCTGCGAGGAGACTTCCATAATCATATATTCGCAGCCAGCCTCCACCATCTGATGAAAATACTGCTGCAGCTCATAGGACTCCGGCGTCGTATTGTTCGTCACATAATGCTTCCCGGCAATCACAGCGCCGTTCGTGCCGACCAGACCAACCTTCTTCCCGGCGGCCTCCAGAATCGCTTTCAGCATATAGGTGCTGGTTGTCTTGCCTTTCGTTCCGGTCAGACCGATCGTCGTCATCTTCCGGGTGGGATGATCGAACCAGGCGGCGGAAAGCTCCGCCAACGCCAGACGCGCATCCGCGACACGGATCACTGTCACATTCTCCGGAACCTCTACCTCGCGCTCGACAACAACCGCTGACGCGCCCTTTTCAATCACCTGAGGCAGAAATGTATGCGCATCCACCTTTGTTCCGCTGATGCAGATAAATAATGCGCCTGCACAATCTTTTCTGGAATCATAGATAACTCTGGAAATTTCTTTGTCCAAAGATCCCCGGATCTCTTCCACCGTCAATTCCTTTACCAGTTCCTCTAACTTCATGCTTCCATCCTCCTTTAATGTCCGCTCTGCCTTCTTCTCTCTATCAATTAACTAACGGTTCAGTTCCGCCATCAGAGCATCGAACTCCTCCATCGTCATAAGAATCTGCCGGGCCTTGGTTCCTTCCTCCGGTCCGACGACTCCGGCATCCGCCAGCTGATCCATAATACGGGCTGCACGGTTGAAACCGATCTTGAACGCCCGCTGCAGATTGCCGATGGACGCCTTGCCCTTCTCAATCAGGAAGCGGCCGCAGCGCTCAAAATACTCGTCGCGCTCACCTGCGCCGACACTGCCTTCATCCTTTCCTGCACTGTCCAGGTGCATCTCCAGGTTCTTATTCACAGCCGCTGTGCCATCTGTCTGTCCCTTTAGGAAGTCCACAACAGCGCTGACCTCATCATCGGAGACAAACGCTCCCTGGATACGCACCGGCTTCGGATAGCCTGTCGGGTAAAAGAGCATATCACCTTTGCCAAGAAGTTTCTCTGCTCCGACCATATCGATAATCGTGCGGCTGTCCACACCGGAAGAAACCGCGAACGCGATTCTCGACGGGATGTTCGCCTTGATGAGTCCGGTAATTACATTCACGGAGGGACGCTGTGTCGCCAGTACCAGATGAATACCTGCCGCACGGGCCAGCTGCGCCAGACGGCAGATGGATTCCTCCACCTCGGAGGCTGCCACCATCATCAGATCAGCCAGCTCATCCACAATCACAACGATCTGGCTCATACGCTCGTATTCGCCGCTGTCATCCTCGTCCACCTTATGATTATATCCCTTGATGTCTCTCACGTTCATCTCAGCGAACTTCTTGTAGCGGTCAGTCATCTCGGCCACCGCCCAGTTCAGCGCTCCGGCTGCCTTCTTCGGATCTGTTACCACCGGAATCAGGAGATGCGGGATGCCGTTATACACGCTGAGCTCCACGACCTTCGGATCAATCATGATCAGCTTCACTTCATCCGGCTTCGCCTTGTAGAGAATGCTCATAATCAATGTATTAATACATACTGACTTACCGGAACCTGTCGCGCCCGCAATCAGAAGATGCGGCATACGCGCCAGATCCGTCACAATCACCTTGCCACCAATATCCCTGCCGACACCGAAGCCCAGACGGGACGGGAATTTTTTGAATTCCTCAGAGTCCAGCAGCTCACGCAAATATACTGTCTGGTTCTCCGCGTTCGGCACCTCGATTCCCACAGCCGCCTTGCCGGGGATCGGCGCCTCGATACGGATATCCGCCGCCGCAAGGTTCAGCTTGATATCATCCGCCAGTGAGACAATCCGGCTTACTTTCACGCCCTGCTCCGGCTGCAGTTCATAGCGGGTAACGGAAGGTCCGCAGCTGATATCCGTCACAGTAACGCCTACACCGAAGTTCCGCAGCGTCTGCTGCAGCTTCATCGCTGTTGCCTTCAGTTCGGATTCCTTCACACCGGACTTATGGGTGCCCTGCTTCAGCAGACGGATCGGCGGAAGGAAATACTCCTTCTTTACCGGAGGCGCCGGTACAACTGACGGTTTCGATGCTGCAGCGCTGCCGCTTCCGCGGAAGGTCACACCGGAGTTTCCGTCCTTGTTCTCTCCCTGACGCCAGATACTCTCTGACGCAGCCTTCTTCGGCTCTGTCCTGGGCACAGCCTCCGTTAACGGCATTTTCGCCTGCCGGATCGCTGCCTCCGGGGAAGGGGTATCAAACACATCATAGGCTGCCATGGGATCGTCCACAAACTCGTCATCTACAGAATCCGCTGCTTCGAAGGCTTCGGCAGATTCCGTTCCGATTTTGGATTCGAATTTGGATTGCTGTCCGAATTCTGAAGTCTCCGGGAATTCCGAAGATTCCGGCTGCTCCCAGGCGAGTTCTCCGGTGGTCTCCGGCTCCTCGGATCCATGCTCAAAGCTTTCCTGCTTTGCTTCTCCCGAATGTGACATAAAAGGAGTAAACTGCAGTTCCTTTCGCTCTTTTTCTTCCGGAATTTCAACGGCTTCCCCTGAAAGTTCTTCCGGCGCCAGAGTTCCGGCTATTGTGATATTCATTTTTTCACTGTTCACATCGGTGTGAATCAGCTCCGGCCGGGCGGTTGTCTCTTCCACCTTCGGAGAATCCGTGAACTCCTCATCCATCTCCCGCTTGATCTGCGCGTCAAGTTCGTCCAGTTCCGCCAGTGTCCGATGATCTCTGGGAGCTACCAGCTCCGAACCGGAGATATAGATATTCCCATGGAACGCATCCACGGAATTCGCTGTCTGCGGATCAGGGATAAAAGCTTCCGCACCTGCAGCCCCCGAAGCAGGAAGCTCCGGCCCGGACCCAGGCTCCAGACGCTCCGGCTCCCTGGGAATCACAAAGTTGCCTGCACACTCATGCTTCACGCGGGCTTCCTGCCGCTCTGCCTCCCGGCGCTCCTTCTCTGCACGGCGCTCCTCCATGCGGACTTTCTTCTGCGCGGACATCGCTGCCTGCTGCTCCTTCAGCTTCCCCAGATCCTCCTTCGCTGCATGCGCCATCTTCGTGCTTCCGCGATACAGAGGTTTTATCACCGAGCGCTCCGTAATAAAGACAATCCCGGCGATTGCAGCCACCACGAAAATGACGTACGCGCCAATCACACCGATCTTCGGTTCCAGAAAGCGGAACAGAAGACCGCCGATCAGACCGCCGTTCAGACCGCTCGTACTGTTGTGATAGTACTCTGCGACATTATACATGCCCTTCATGCTGCGGCCGCCAAAGAGCTCTACAATCCCGCAGCAGATCAGGAAGGTGAAGAACCCCGTCAGCACTTTGCTCATCGCCGCCATCGGGTAGTTATGATTGTAAATCATAAAACAGATCGCCCAGAATAAAAGAAACGGGAACACATACGCCAATGTTCCGAAAAGTCCGAACTGAACGCTCCGCAGAACACTCCCGACCTGCCCTGCCAGGTTCAGCACACTCAGGAAAAGGATCACGGAAGCAGCAAAAAAAAGGAGAATCCAGATCTCCTTAGCAATCGCGTTCTCCTTCTTGTTCTTACTCTGTCTGCCCTGTTTCTTTTGGTTACGATTGCCGGATGCTGTCTTTCCAGTCGCCTTTCTTCCGGTTCCCGCTGTCTTCTTCGCAGTCGCCGCCTTCTTTCCCGACGATGGGGAACCTTCCTGCTTTACCGATCTGCCGGCCGCTTTCTTTGCCTGTGCCACAAATATGCCCTCCGATAACTTATCACTATCCATTATAACCGATTGACCGACAGTGTCAAGCTGATGCCTAAAAGAAAACCGCCCACCGAAACGGTGAGCGGTTTTAGATTGAATCGAAATTATTTGATCAGGATGCCGCCGTATGCTGCGAACAGAGGTGCGAACACCAGAGAAACAACGGTCATCAGCTTGATCAGGATGTTGATGGAGGGGCCTGAAGTATCCTTGAAGGGATCGCCAACGGTATCGCCGACAACAGCTGCCTTGTGAGCCTCACTGCCCTTGCCGCCGTGGCTGCCTTCCTCGATGTACTTCTTCGCATTAGCCCATGCGCCGCCGGCGTTACTCATGAAGATAGCCATCAGAACACCAGTAACCAGGGAGCCTGCCAGCAGACCACCCAGAGCAGCCGTGCCAAGAAGCAGACCAACGATTACAGGAACAACAACTGCCATGATACCGGGAACCATCATCTCCTTCAGAGCAGCGGTCGTGGAGATCGCTACGCAGGAAGTGTAATCGGGCTTGCCGGTACCTTCCATGATGCCGGGGATGGTGCGGAACTGGCGACGAACTTCCTCGATCATGCTGTATGCAGCCTTGGATACGGACTCCATGGTCATAGCAGAGAACAGGAACGGAAGCATACCACCGATCAGGATACCAATGGTTACATTGGAATCCAGAATGTTGATGGCTTCCAGATTAACTGCCTGTGCATAGGACATGAACAGAGCCAGAGCAGTCAGAGCTGCGGAACCAATCGCGAAGCCCTTACCCATAGCAGCAGTGGTGTTGCCGACTGCGTCCAGCTTATCTGTGATCTCACGAACGGAGTGATCCAGACCGGACATCTCAGCGATACCGCCGGCATTATCCGCGATGGGACCGTAAGCATCTACAGCAACAGTGATACCGGTGGTGGACAGCATACCTACAGCTGCCAGCGCGATACCATACAGACCTGCGAACTTGAAAGCGATAAAGATACCTACGCAGATCAGAAGAATCGGGATTGCAGTGGACATCATACCAACGGCAAGACCGCTGATGATGGTCGTGGCAGCACCGGTCTCGGACTGCTCTGCAATCTTCTTAACAGACTTGTAATCGCCAGAGGTGTAGATCTCGGTAACAATACCGATGATCAGACCAACGATCAGACCTGCGATAATTGCGATTGCCTGCTCAAAGCCGCCGAAGAACATCTTGCTCAGTACAACAGCAGCAACTACTACGATTGCGCTGGATACGTAAGAGCCCATCTTCAGAGCCTTGTGAGGGTTGGAGTTATCATTGCCCTTTACAAAAAAAGTACCAATAATGGAAGCCAGGATACCAGCCGCTGCCAGTGCCAGCGGGAAGATCGCTCCCTTCACCTCAAAGCTTACAATACCAAGAGTCAGAGCGGAAACAATAGCGCCTACATAAGACTCAAAGAGGTCAGCGCCCATACCGGCTACGTCACCTACGTTATCGCCTACATTATCTGCGATAACAGCCGGGTTACGGGGATCATCCTCAGGGATGCCTGCCTCTACCTTACCTACCAGGTCAGCGCCTACATCTGCAGCCTTGGTATAGATACCGCCGCCTACACGCGCAAACAGTGCGATGGAGGAAGCGCCCAGGCTGAAACCGGAGAGAACATCTACGTTACCGGTGATGATATAGAGCACACTCGCGCCCAGAAGGCCAAGTCCTACTACGCACATACCCATAACGGAGCCGCCGCCGAATGCTACGCCCAAAGCCTTGTTCATGCCGCTGTTCTTCGCTGCATTCGCAGTGCGGACATTTGCTTTCGTTGCTACGTTCATACCGATGTAGCCGGCGCAAACGCTGAATACAGCGCCTACAAGGAAGCAAACGGCGGTGAGCCAGTTGATTCCCAGGCCGATAGCTACAAAGAGAACAGCCACGAAAATAACCAGAATCTTATACTCTGCAAAGAGGAAAGCTCTGGCACCTTCACTGATCGCGGAAGCAATTTCCTTCATGCGGTCAGTACCTGCGTCCTGCTTGGATACACTGCTTGCCTTAACGAAAGCGAATACCAGAGCCAGTACCGCCAGTACAGGAGCAGCGTAAAGCAGATTGTTGATTACGTTTTCCATTTCTTCAATCCTTCCTGTGATTTACTTAATGACGTGAAATAATGATACACCAAAAATCGAATTCAGGCAATAGTCTTTTGTGAAATTTTTAATGATTTTTTTATTATTATTTCGATTTTCTTATTTTTCTAAGGTCATTTCTTTCACTCTGTGAAATTTTTCATGTTTTTAAGCTCTTTTGAAGACTTCTGGCACAAGCCGTAATTTTTCATCGGAATCAATTCTGATTGCCTTTCTCACAACTCCTGCTATAATATAGAAAGATAATCACTGAAGGAGGCAACCACTTGAAGATATTAATTGCCGGATCGGGCAAGGTCGGCACCACGCTGACCCGTCAGCTTTCGGCGGAAGGCTATGACCTTACTCTGATCGATACCAATTCCAGCGTTCTGGAGCAGAGTCTGGAGCGCTATGATGTTATGGCCGTTCACGGCAACTGCGCTGCGATGGAAACCCTGAAGGAGGCCGGCGTTGAGAAAGCAGATCTGCTGATTGCTGTCACGAACGCAGACGAAATGAACCTGCTCTGCTCCATGACCGCGCACGGTGTCAATCCCAGGTTGCACACGATCGCGCGTATCCGCAACCCTGAATATACGGATCAAATCTATGAGATGCGCAATGTGTTCGCACTCTCCCTCTCCGTCAATCCGGAGCGCCAGGCAGCTATGGAGATCGAACAGCTCCTAAAATACCCGGGGTTTCTGAAGAGAGAAGCATTCGCCAAGGGACGCGTTGAAATTGTAGAGCTGAAAGTAAAACCCGGAAGTCCGCTGTGCAATGTCGCACTAAGTGATCTGAACAGTATCATCGGCTGCAAGGTTCTGGTATGCACGGTACTGCGCAAAGGTCTGGCCGCCGCTCCTGACGGCAACTTTATCCTCTGCGAAGGCGACCGCATCTTCGTAACAGCAACCACCAACACGCTTACCACCCTGCTGAAGAACCTGGGGATCATCACCCATAAGGTTCGCCGCGTCATGATCTGCGGCGGCAGCCGTATCAGCTACTATCTGGCGGAGCGCCTGCTGAAAAGCGGCATTAACGTCCAGATTATCGAACAAAACTATAACCGTTGTCTGGAACTTGCCAACCTGCTTCCGCAGGCCTGCATCGTCCACGGCGACGCTTCCAACCAGGTGCTCCTCACCAGCGAGGGACTGGAATCCTCGGACGCGCTTGTCACACTGACTGGACTGGATGAGCTGAATATGGTAATTTCACTGTACGGAAATGCCTGCGGAATCCCCCAGGTCATTACGAAAGTCGGGCATCTGGAGAATAATGATCTGTTGGACAGCCTCTCTCTCGGAAGCGTCATCTGCCCGAAGGATCTCTGCTCCAATACGATTGTGCGCTACGTCCGCGCCATGAAGAAGCAAGAAGGCGCTGCCCTTACGATTCATTCCATCGCAGACGGACAGGCGGAAGCCATTGAGTTCATGGTAGATGACCAGACACTTCACTGCGGAGAGCCGCTGAAAGCGATTCACCTGAAGCGAAATGTCCTGATCGCATGCATTATCCACGGCTCCCGCACAGAGATTCCTGCCGGTGATTCCGTATTTTCTCTGGGCGACACACTGATCATCGTATCCGTCAGCAGCCAGGTCATCTATCAGCTGAACGATATTTTCGAGGCTTAAGAGAACCAGTCGATGAAATTTTCATCTATACGACAATACGAATGTTCAGACGAAAGGAATTCCTATGAATTATCGAATGATGAGCCGTTTCATCTCCCTGATCCTTCTGGTGGAAGTGATCTTCATGCTGCCGGCTCTTGCTCTTGCTCTCTGGGATCACAATATGGTCGTTGCCCTGGCCTTTCTCGAAGGCATGGGCGCAACCCTTCTGGTCTCCGTGATTCTTCATGCGTTCAGCCGGAAGGCGCGCAAAGGCTTCTTCGCAAAAGAAGGACTTGTCTGCGTCGCCATCAGCTGGATCGTTATGAGTCTTCTCGGCTGCCTTCCCTTCTTCCTGTCCGGAGAGATTCCAAACTATGTCGACGCTCTCTTTGAGATTGTATCCGGCTTCACCACTACCGGCGCTTCAATTCTGCCGGAAGTGGAGAGCCACTCCCGTGCGGTTCTCTACTGGAGAAGCTTCAGTCACTGGCTGGGCGGTATGGGCGTTCTGGTATTTCTGCTTGCGATCGCCCCTTCCGGCGGAGCTGCTGGAGGCTTTACTATGCACCTGCTCCGTGCTGAGAGTCCAGGCCCCAATGTCGGCAAGCTGGTTCCCCGGATGCGCGAGACCGCGAAGATCCTCTATATTATGTATATCCTGCTCACTGTAATGGATATCTTCTTCCTGCTGCTTGGGAATATGCCCCTGTTCGATGCTATCTGTACCGCATTCGGCACGGCCGGAACCGGCGGCTTCGGAATTAAGAATGACAGCATCGCCAGCTACAGTCCATACATTCAGAATGTATGCACGGTGTTCATGCTGCTCTTCGGCGTCAACTTCAGCTGCTATTATCTGCTGCTGATGCGTCAGGTACGCAATGTCTTTAAAGACGAAGAGCTCCGCCTGTATTTTTGCATCGTTGCCGGAAGTATCCTGCTGATCACACTGAATCTGAGAGGTTTCTACGGAACAGTTGAAGAGACCGTACGCCACGCAGCCTTCCAGGTATCCAGTATCATCACAACGACCGGCTATGCCACGGCGGATTTTGACCTGTGGCCCAGCTTCTCCAAGGCGATTCTGCTGGGACTCATGGTAGTAGGTGCCTGTGCCGGAAGTACCGGCGGCGGTCTTAAATGCGGCCGTGTTCTTCTTCTCATGAAGAGCCTGCGCCGGAATATCGGCCGCGTGCTGAATCCTCAGAAAGTTCAGGTAGTACGCAACAACAACCAGGCGGTGGACGAAAAGATTCTGGATAATACCAATGCCTACCTGGCCGCCTATGTGATCATCGTCCTATTCAGCTTTATTGCGATCTCAATCGACGGCTTCTCCACGACCACGAATTTCTCCGCTGTGCTGTCCTGCTTCAACAACATCGGTCCCGGGCTGGAAGCGGTCGGTCCCACCTGCAACTTCAGCGGCTACAGTATCTTCTCCAAGTTGATTCTGATCATCGATATGCTGGCCGGACGCCTGGAGATCTTCCCGATCCTGATTCTGGCCTCCCGCAGCACCTGGAAACACCGCTAGGCTGATCTGCCGGATGATTCTGTACCGCTTTCCCGGCAAAACAAAAGAAAAGAGCCATCGGCTCCTTCTGTTCTCATGCTTCATGTTACAGGAAGGGTTCGATGGCTCTTTTCCATTCATCAATCAGACGGTCCAGACTCCAGGCGGCATTCGCCGGACTGGTGGATGGCAGGCAGACGGCGTTCCGCCCGGTCTGTTTCTCACAATATTTCCGGTACATGCGATCCGCCGTCTTCCCGTTCGTGAAGATCTGACGAATATTCGCTGCCACAAGAATTGGCGTCAGGTCATTTGGCACGGCGTTTCGGATGCTGCTGTCGCTGGAGCCGGTGATCTCACAGCTTCCAATCACATCCCACGCGGCGATGTGATGCCGTAGCAGGAACGCCCGCTTCTCATCCACAGTCGCCGGAACTTCATCCTCCGTAATTGCCGCAAGCACCCGCCAGTAGCGGTTCTGCGGATGCCCGTAGAAAAAACGGCTCTCCCTGGATTTCACGGAAGGGAAGCTTCCCAGGATCAGAATACAGGAAGAATCATCATACAAGGCTGGAATCGGATGCACCACATGACTGCTTTCCATTATTTCGACACCAGCCTTCCTACATTATTCAGCACGACTGTGATCGTCCCGTCCGGATTCGTAATAAATTCCACGGTTCCGGGCTGACGGTACTGCTCCATCGGAATGCGGATCTCGATACCGGACTCCGTGGTGATGAACTGCTTATCAAATTTCTTCATGGTGCGCTCGCTCTGCGGCGCGATCGGCTCCGTTGTCAGATTGTACTTATCTACCTTCTCGATAAACTGTTCCCGCATCTCCGGCGCTTCCTCAAAGATCCGATCTGCCACGAAAGGAAGATCGATCTCACCTTTCTCTGAGAGCTCCTCCTGAAGGATACTCTTCGCCTTCATCGCCTCCAGCGCAAGCTCCGCTTCCCCGTAATAATCCTGCTGCACCTTCTCGACCGCCTTCTCCATAATCGCAAGCTTCGCCTTGCTCGACAGGCTGGCGCCGCCGTCCAGGAATCGCTCTGAGAAATAATTCTCCTTCTGGCCGTTCACCTCATACTTCTTCTCAATTAGAACAATCTCCATGTCTGAAAGACGGATCAGAGCCGCCTCCGAAAGCTTCTGGTTCTCACCCGGCAGAATCGTGCGATGAGGGATCAGATCATTCACATTGCCCCACTCGCCCGCTTGCGTCATATGCGTGTAGCCGCTGCGGTAATTCAGCTTCAGTATCGCGAGCCACATCTCATGATCCTGTTCGTACAGGACGAAGACGCCATCCGCCGGTGGAATCGCCGGATTTCCGTTCATAATCATATACAGCTTCTCCGCCATGGCACGACTGACCTCCACGAAGTCTGCTGTCCCATCCGCCAGACTGCTCAGCCAGGCTTCCACTTCCGCGCCCTCATGAAAATGAAACAGCTTCGTATCATCTCCCCCTGCAATCCGCTCAATATGAGCCCGTAGGAAATCATTGAAATCGGAGCCATGCTCCACCTCCACATCCGAAAGCACCGGGATTCCTACACTGGAATCCAGAATATGTATAATCACACGATCAATCCGAATATCGCTCATAAAGTTCTCCCCTTTCTCTTTTCTGTGATCCATTCACTGACACGGATACCGGCCCATCCGGCAAAAGCGCCTAACAGAGCCCCTCCCAGAATATCCGTTGGATAATGTACATACAGATACATCCGGGAAAACGCGACCAGCACTGCCAGACACCCTGCCGCAATCCCCCATTTTCGATTCTCATGCCACAGCACCACAGCCAGCAGAACCGACACATGCGTGTGTCCGGAAGGGAACGAGTAATCCTTCGGCACCGCAATCAGCCCGATACTCTCCCGAACCCAGCAGGGACGGGGACGCGCAATCACATTCTTCAGGATCAGATTTCCCAGTACAAAAGCAATCACCAGCGCAAACGCCAGGCTGATACCCGTCTGCCGGTATTTCTTCTTCATGCCGAAAATCAGAAGGATAGCGATCAGGATCGCCAGAATTCCGCTGTCTCCCAGATGCGTAATTGTCGCGAAAAAAGAATCTAGAAAGGAATTCCGTATCTTTTGTATGGCGTCCAGGATCATAAAATCTAGATCAGTTATGCTCATATATTTTCTCCTTACCTATGCCTACGCTCCATCTTACCACAACCGTCCTCTTTTTTCCATGCCTGTTTTTTTTCGACAAAATCCATACTCTTGTAAACTTTATTGTAAAAAAAACTTGCTCTCCCTCCTCATGAGTGTTATAATTATGTCAATAGATAGTTCAGCCGCCGTACAAACCGGTGCGCAGCGAAAAGAAAAGAGGTCCAGCTGCTATGAATCGAGTATTGAATTTTTTACGTGAAAGCGAAGTTTTTTATATCGCCACTGTAGAAGGCGATTATCCGCGTCTGCGTCCCTTTGATGCCGTTATGAAGTTTGAGAACCGGCTCTATATTCAGACCAGCCGTGAGAAAGATGTCTACCATCAGCTAAAGGCGAATCCTCATGTAGAGATTTGCACCGCAGAGCCCGGCCGCAAATGGATTCGTATTATGGCGGACGCCTATGAAGACGACCGCAGAGAAGCCAGATGTCAGATGCTCAAGTGCATGCCCTTCCTGAAGAACCGTTACAACGCGGACGACGGCAAGATGACAGTCTTCTATCTGACGAACATCAAAGCTGCCATCTACACAAACCATGCTCCCACGGAAGTCATCGAGTGTGATGACGGAAAGTTCCCGCCGCAGGATAAGAAATAATAATTTATTCAAAAAGCGTCTGTCGTACCAGCTGACTGGTCTCGGCAGACGCCTTCTTTTTCTACTCCGACTTAAATGCTTTCCAGTAACGGTTGTACATCCGGTTCACATCGTCTCCCAGATCATGATAGACTTCACAGCGCTCCAGAATCTTTTTATCCGGATTCACGGAAGGGTCTGCCTTGTCCGCCTCCGACATCATTGCCAGTGTGCCATCGTTCGGCGTGCTGTAATGCAGATATTCAAAGGTCTTCAGGCCGATCTCCGGGCGGCACATGAAGTCAATAAAGGCTTCCGCATTCTCTTTATTCCGGCAGTTCTTCGGAATCACCCAATTATCGAACCAGACGTTCGTGCCCTCCTCCGGAACAACATACTGCAGATCTTCATTCTCCTCCTGACAGTAAAGCACCTCGCCGGAATAAATTACGCCGAGCATAGCCGATTCGTTGATCATAAAATCACGGATCGCATCCGTTGCGTACTTATACACCAGAGGCTTCTGCTCGATGAGAAGCTGCGTTGCTTCGGCAATCTCGCTCTCACTCTCCGTATTTGCCGAGTAGCCAAGAATCTTCAGTGCTACCATATAGATATCCCGCAGGCTGTCCTGCATCATGATCTCGTCGCTGTATTCGCTCTTCCACAGATCCTTCCAGCCGGTAATCGTCCCTTCAGGAAGCATTCTTGAATTATACAGGATGCCAACGGTTCCCCAGTTATAGGGAATCGAATAGCAGTTGCCCGGATCGAAGCTGTCCGCGAACTCCCGGCAGGTATCACTGATATACTCCGCATTCGGAACCTTATCGTAATCGATCTCCTCCAGCAATTCATTCTGAATCATGCGTTCTACCATATAGTCTGACGGGCAGACGACGTCATAGCGCACCGAACCGGACTCAATAATCGGATACATCTCCTCATTCGTATCGTAGGTATCATACACGACCTCGATACCAGTCTCCTCCTCAAACTGCTTCAGGACGTCCGGATCGATATAATCGCCGTAATTAAAGATATAGACCTGTCCTTTCCCTGCAGAGGAATCCTGCGCATCTGAAGCGCTATCATTCCCCGACGACTGACAGGCAGCAAGCAGCAGCGGACAAGCGGCAAGCAGCGCCAGCACCATCCGGATTTTCTTATTCTTCATCGCATCTGCTCCTCTCTCGCCTTCTTTCTGGCACGGTATCCCGGAAGATAGTTTGCAATCAGAAGAAGGATCAGCACCGTTCCGAATACCAGCGTGGACAATGCATAGATGCTAGGACGGATGCCCACACGCACCTGGCCGTAGATCATTGTGGACAGCGTGTTGATTCCCGCGCCCCTGGTAAAATGCGTGATGATAAAATCGTCCACCGACATGGTAAATGCCATCAGAAATCCCGACACCATCCCTGGCCGGATCTCCGGCAGGATCACCTTCCAGAACGCATAGGCCGGACTCGCGCCCAGATCCAGGGCGGCCTCATACGTATAGCCTCCCACCTGCTTCATCTTCGGCATCACGCTCAAGATTACATACGGAATACAGAAGGTAATATGCGAGAACAGCACCGTCCCCATGTTTAACGAGATACCGAACGCCAGGAAAGTAAGCATCAGCGCGATACCGGTCACAATATCCGCGTTTAAAAGAGGAATCTGATTCAGCGCCAGGATCACACCGCGTGTTCCCGGCTTCATTTTCTGAATCGCCACACAGGCCAGCGTCCCGATCAGAGTTGCCGTTACCGCGGACACCAGCGCGATCACCAGAGTATTCTTCAACGCCTCCATCATCGTCTCGTCCTGCAGCATAGCGGCATACCATTTCAGCGTAAAACCGCTCCAGCTCCCCATGGACCGGCTCTCGTTAAAGGAAAGCACGATCAGCGTCAGAATCGGAGCATATAGAAAGATAAAAATCAGGACGAGATAAAACTTTTTCAGAAATTTCTTCATCAGAACGTATTCCCCTCCCCGTTCTTATCAAATTTTGCGATAAAGGCCATGCTGACCAGAATAAAGATCATCATAACCAGGGAAAGTCCCGCGCCGAGATGCCAATTGTTGCCAACTGTAAACTCCTGCTCGATGACATTGCCGATCAGCAGGATCTTGCCGCCACCCAGCATATTCGAAATCACGAATGTCGTCAACGCCGGAACAAATACCATCGTCACACCGCTGACGATGCCGGGCACAGAGAGCGGAAGGATAATATAGCGGAACACCTGGAAATTATTCGCACCCAGATCTCTGGCTGCTTCGATCACGCGGTCGTCAATCTTCGCCAGCACGTTATAGATCGGCATTACCATGAACGGAAGGAAATCGTACACCATACCCATCACGATCGCAGCCGGCGTATTGATCAGGCGCAGCCCGGAGAATCCCAGTGACTGCAGGATCGTATTGATCACGCCCTTCTTCTCCAGGAGCACTTGCCATGCCATCGTGCGCAGCAGGAAATTCATCCACATCGGCAGCACGAACAAGAACACAAGAAGTCCCTTCTGCCCCATACCGCTCTTCTTCAGAATCAGTCCCAGCGGATACGCCAGAAGAAGACAGATCACCGTGCTCACCAAGGACAGCAGCACGCTGGTCCACAGCGCCTTCGCATGTCCCGTCTCGGCTATAGCTGCAATATTGGAAAGTGTAAATCCGCCCTGATCTCCGGTCAGGCCATAGTAGAACACCATTGCCATAGGAATCAGAGTTCCGCACAGAATCCACACCAGATACGGAGCGGACAGCAATTTTCTACGCATCGATGACCATAGCCTCCTCATCCTCGGATTCCGGTTTGTGCATGATCTGGATGTCGAACGGATCCACTGCCAGACTGACTTTCATACCTACCGGCCAGCACTTCGTGCTCTGCACCAGCCATTCGAAGCCCCCGGCCAGAACCTCCATCTCATAGTGAACGCCTTTGAAGATCAGATGCGTCACCACACCGTCCAGACTTCCGGCTCCCGGCGCACCCAGACGCAGATCCTCCGGGCGGATCACCACATCGACCGGTCGGTTCGTGCCGAATCCTTCATCCACACAGACAAAATCCGTATTCAGAATCCGCACCAGACGGTCGTGCAGCATTATGCCTGGCAGGATGTTGCTGTCACCGATAAAATCCGCCACGAAGGCGTTCTCCGGCTCGTTATAAATCTGCTCCGGCGTACCCATCTGCTGTATATAGCCCTTGTTCATGACAACGACCTGATCTGTTATTGTAAGCGCCTCCTCCTGATCGTGCGTGACGAAGATAAACGTAATGCCCAGCTCATTCTTCAGGCGGATCAGCTCGTACTGCATGTCCTGGCGCAGCTTCAGATCCAGCGCGCCCAGCGGTTCATCCAGAAGCAGCACCTTCGGCTCATTTACGATCGCGCGGGCGATCGCGATTCTCTGCTGCTGACCGCCGCTTAAGGAATCCACCGAACGCTTCTCGAAGCCGTCCAGATTCACTAGCTTCAGCGCGTATTTAATCTTGTCCTGTATATAGGATTTGCTCTTGCCGCTGATCTTTAAGCCGAATGCGATATTCTCCTCGATGCTCATGTTCGTGAACAGTGCATACTTCTGGAATACCGTATTCAGAGGGCGCTTATTCGGCGGAATCTGTGTAATATCCTTCCCCTCGAACAGCACCTGTCCCATATCCGGCTTCTCGAACCCGCCGATGATGCGGAGTGTGGTCGTCTTGCCGCAGCCAGACGGCCCCAGAAGCGTAATAAACTCATTCTCATGAACCTTCAGATTCAGATCATCCAGAATGATATCCCCGTCAAAAGCCTTACTGATATGGCTTAATTCGATCAATGGCGTACTCATCTTATTTATCTCCCTTGCAGACATACCAAAAGCCAACCGTCTGATTCCTGTCATCAGGTCAGACGGTTGGCAGTTCGGCCACATTCTTATATCATAGTTGTTCTACGATAGAAATGTCAATATGATTTTCTAAATTCTTTGATTTCCACTTTTTTCGTATTTCTTCGCGATTTGCCTGGTATAGATGACGTCGACAATCAGGCAGATGACCAGAATTCCCATGCAGAGCATAAAGCAGCGAAGTCCCCTGGTCATAAGGCTTGCCAGGATCATAAGGATTCCGCTGATTATAGAAGAGATGCCTCCGAACCGCTGACTCTTTTTCCAGGTCTGCTCGTTCTTCATGCTCCAGGAAGTCCGCAAGCCGATCATGGAATTCATCCGCAGCTTCGGCATGACATTTCCGATTATCAGCATGCACAAACCGAAGAATCCGAAGATCAGCTGATTTACGTCGAAGGCTGCCTCCGACAGGTTCTCCACCTTATGAAAATCCGTGTACAGAAAATATGCCGTCATCAGGTTAAAGAGCGCCAGGGAGACAATTCCAGTGATGAGGCATACGTTCTCGTTGTTCTTCCCGCTCTCCTCATGCTTCGCTGCGTATCTTGCCATGGCAAGCAGAAAGAGGCCGAGTACAATGGTCAATATCGGTAACAATAATGCTTCGTATTTGCTGCCCCAGCGTGTCACCTGGTTGTCGAAGCCGTAATGCGCTGGAATCTGATCCGGCAGAAACGGCAGAGCCGCTAACACCACTGCCAGCGGAAGAAACATCAGAATACCGAATATGATTCGCTTTCCCTTCATGTTAGGATCTGCCTCCTCTCAGGTTGTCGATCCACAGGATGGTCTCATCCAGGATCGAGAGATTTAACTCGTAGTAGATAAAGTTCTTATAGCGGGTCTCGTAGATCAGATCCGCCTTCTTCAGTTTTGAGAGATGATACGACAGTGCCTGCGGTGATATTCCCAGTGCCTCTGCCAGTTCTCCGGAACTGATCTTTCCTTCTCTTAATTTCATCAGTATGTTCCGCCTGGTATCATCCGCCAGCGCAGCCAGCACCTGATTTACTGCCACAGTATCCCTCCTGCCCGCACAGAAAATGAGTAAAGCTATTTCAAATTTTCTTTAAATAGAATATAGCACATAACTTCGTAAAATTCAACTACTTTTCGCGGGGCTCCGCGCAAACTGAAATTTACGAAGTTCTACACTAGTGCAGGTTATCAGTGGGATTTTTCTAAGTTCCAGCTTGGTGCAAGTTATCAGCGAAACTTCAATTCCTGCGGCAGTTCCCTGCCGGAATCAGCAGGAAAGCGCTCAGTCCGGTCACGGGTGCTGCATTTCCGGCCTCGGTTCGCGCGCCGATTAGCTGCCAGTCGCTTCGACTCGCCCTTA
>ENA-UOJJ01000891-UOJJ01000891.1-human-gut-metagenome-genome-assembly--contig:-CS66-NODE-891-length-47848-cov-18.125813_pt1 | contig 47848 bp, 50 predicted proteins | sample MGYA00242343_ERZ723890 | MGnify/ENA metagenome assembly ERZ723890
GTCGCCCCTACCCTCATTTTTGTGCACCCACCCCAAATTACAGAATATATGTTTGTGCGCTTTGCCAATTCCAAAATCGAAAAATCCATGCTACAATTAAATTAAGAACAAATGTTCTATATCAATTCAACCTCCTGCGGAAAGGAGGGACCCGCCAGTGAAAGAGCGGACTTACCTCGCTGTCGATCTCAAATCCTTCTTCGCCTCGGTGGAATGCGTCGAACGCGGACTGGATCCCCTCACCACCAATCTCGTCGTTGCTGATGCCGCCCGAACCGAAAAAACCATCTGCTTGGCCGTTTCCCCCTCCCTCAAAGCCTACGGTATCCCTGGCCGTCCCCGCCTCTTTGAGGTTGTTCAGCAGGTCGCCACCGTCAATGTCCAGCGACGGCAGCAGGCCCCCGGCCGGCAGCTCACCGGCAAGTCGTTTTTGGCGGAAGAATTATGGAAGAATCCCACCCTCGCCGTCGATTACATCGTTGCCCCGCCCCAAATGGCCAAGTATCTTGCGTACAGCTCCCGCGTCTATTCGGTTTACCTTCGCCATGTCGCCCCGGAGGATATCCATGTCTATTCCATCGATGAGGTTTTCATCGATGCCACCGACTACCTGACTACCCTGCGCTGCACCGCCCGCCAGTTTGCCATGCGGATCATTCTGGAGGTACTGCAGGAAACTGGCATCACCGCCACCGCCGGTATCGGCAGCAATCTCTACCTCAGCAAGGTCGCCATGGATATCGTCGCCAAACACATCCCGCCAGATCGCAACGGGGTGCGTATCGCCATGCTCAATGAGGATAGCTACCGCCGCCTGCTGTGGGATCATCGCCCCCTCACCGATTTCTGGCGGATAGGACCCGGCTACGCCAAAAAACTGGCCCAGAATGGTTTGTTCACCATGGGCGATATTGCCCGCTGCTCGCTCGGGAAGCCGGAAGAGCTGCACAACGAGGAGCTGCTTTACCGGCTGTTCGGCGTCCAGGCCGAGCTGCTCATCGACCATGCCTGGGGTTGGGAACCCTGCACCATTGCCGCCATCAAGGACTACCGGCCAAAGAACTCCAGTCTTAGTTCCGGGCAGGTGCTGCCGGAGCCATACCCCCACGAAAAAGCCAGGCTCATCGTGCGGGAAATGGCCGATCAGCTTTCACTGGAGCTGGTGGAGAAGGGGCTGGTGTGCAGCCAGTTTGTGCTGGATATCGGTTATGATGCCGAGAATCTTTCAGTGCCCGCGCAGCAGAGGAGTTACCACGGTCTTACCAAGACCGATCGCTACGGCCGGGCGGTTCCGGCCGCTGCCCACGGCTCCGCTAATCTTTCAGTCCCGGCTTCTTCCGCGCGCATTTTGATGCAGGCTGCTGCTGAAGTTTTTGACCGTATCGTTGATTTCGGACTCTCGGTGCGGAGGGTGACGGTGACAGCAGCTGGATTGCTGCGGCAGGAAGAGGCGCAGTTAGTCGGAGGGGACCAGCTGGATTTATTTGGGAACTATGCGGCCCACCAACAGCAAAAAGCCGAGTTGGAGCGGGAACTGAACGGCCAGCAGGCTATTGTGGCCCTGCGGCGAAAATACGGTAAAAATGTGGTTCTCCGTGGAATGGATTTACAGGAGGGGGCCACCACTAAAGGCCGGAATGGCCAAATTGGCGGGCATAAAGCGTAGAGCCGAAGAAGGCGTTACGGTTCGTATAAGCTGTGACAATGATTTTTTGCGGGGAGCGGAAATTTGTGTGGGGCTGATAGCCTGCGGAAAATGCAGAAATTACGATTTTGTGGGATGGCCCCACAGGAGAGTGCCGCCGCCAGAGGCCGGAATGATTAGATCAGTGGGAACAATAAAATACAATTTGTATAGATTTTAGTGATGATTTTGCGATGAGTGGGAATTTGAGCAGAACTGACGGTTTGCAGAAATGCATAGAAAATAACGCAGTTTTTCGTTGGCTGGATTTGCGGGGAGGAGCCGCTGCCTGAGATTGGTGTGGCAAAATGAGTAGATATAAGTGGCAGAACAGAAGTGGTCAATACAATTTGTATGGGATGTGGCACCGATTTTTATGAAGAGTATGGGCCTGGACAAGGGTGACAGTTGGCGGAAAAACGCGAAATGAGGGTTCTTTGTGGGATGAAGTGAAATGGATTTGCAAAGGAAATGTCTGCCCAAGGCGGGACTGGATATAAAAAATAGAATCAATGCGGACAATACAGTTTGTATAGATTGTGGTAATGATTTCTGTGAAGAGTAGGGATTTGTGCAGAGGGCGTGGGCCCGGCCCGCAGGGCCGGCGGCCGCAGGCCGCCGAGGCGGCGGAGCTGCCCAAGCCGCCCCCCGGAGGGGGCGGCTGTCCTGCGGGCCGGGCCTTGCGCTCGCCTGTATCTATTCCAAAAGCCCGGAAAGGAGACCAGCTATGCCGAACCATCAATATGACGACATTTCCGATTTGCCGCGGCCCGTTTCCCGGCGGCACCGTCCCATGCCAATCGAGGAACGGGCGGTGCAGTTTGCACCATTTGCGGCCCTGGCCTGCTACGAGGAAATACTGATGGAAGCGGCCCGGTCCACCCAGGAATGCCCCCAGCTGAGCGAGGATGAGCAGACCCGGCTGGATGCCCTGCTGCAGCAGCTGCGGGGGCGGCTTCAGGGGCGGCCATGGGTCACCGTTACCTGGTTTGTACCGGATGAGAAAAAAGCCGGCGGGAACTGTGTGACCACAACCGGACAGGCCATAAAATTGAGGGAGCAGCCGCCAGCTTTGCTCCTCTCGGAGGGAGAGGAGATCCCGCTGGAGCGGATGCTGGCCCTGGAGCTGATTGAAAATCCGGGGTAAAAAGCAAAAAGGAGTGACTTTCCCAGGGCGGAAAAACCTGCTATAATAGGAGGAGAGAGCAGGAAAGGGGAAATGCCAAAATGCCGCAAATCATCGAGATCACGGATCTTACCCGGCCGGAGCTGGATGTTTTCTGCCGATTGACCGAAGCGCAGCTGCGCAACCGCCTGGAACCGGAAAAGGGTGTGTTTATTGCGGAAAGTCCTACTGTCATTGGCCTGGCGCTGGATGCTGGTTATGAGCCGCTGGCCCTCCTTACCGAGCGTAAATTTATAGAAGGGAAGGCAGCCGGGATCATTGCACGCTGCGGGGAGATTCCCCTTTACACCGGGGAACGGGAGGTATTGGCAAGGCTGACCGGCTATGAGCTGACCAGAGGGGTGCTGTGCGCCATGCGGCGGCCGAGACCCAAGGATTTTAGAGAGGTGTGCGCCGGGACAAGACGGGTGGCTGTGCTGGAAAATGTAGTGGACTCCACCAATGTGGGGGCCATTATCCGTTCGGCGGCGGCCCTGGGGATCGACGCGGTGCTGCTGACCCCCAGCTGTTGTGACCCGCTGAACCGGCGGGCGGTGCGGGTGAGCATGGGAACGGTATTCCAAATTCCGTGGGCCTACATAGGGGAGCAACCGGCCGACTGGCCGAATCCGGGACTTGACTGGCTGAATGAACTGGGCTTTAAGACAGCGGCGATGGCCCTGCGGGAGGACTCGGTTTCCATTGATGATGAGGGACTGGCGGCGGAACCAAAGCTGGCCATTGTGTTGGGGACCGAGGGCACCGGACTGACAGCCCGCACGATAGCTGACTGTGACTACACCGTTCGGATCCCGATGCAGCACGGGGTGGATTCCCTGAATGTTGCGGCGGCCAGTGCGGTGGCATTCTGGCAGCTGCGGGCGAAATGAAAAAGAAAACGACCGGCTTCCGTTTTTTCGGAGGACGGTCGTTTGGTATGAGGAGAACTGGGCGGAGGGGGCGGCGGAGCCGCCCGGCGGGCGAAGCCCGCCGATGCAGGCGCAGCCTGCGGATTTCGCCGAAGGCGAAAGGCGGCTCTGCCGTGGGTGTGTAAAGCAGGGAACTGATAATAAAGAGCGCGGCTATGTCTCCGGGGTTGCGGGGCAGGTGGCCCGGATAGAGGGTGATTCCTGCGGCGGAGGAAACTGCTTAAACCTTACTTTTTGCGTTTTAGTCAAGGAGGATAGTCCGGCGACGAGAGAGCAGGGGCCAAACAGTGATGTCGAGGATGCTCTAAACATGGGGTGGGAAAAGATCTCCCCCGGCGAAGAGGGATTCTGTTGGGTGCGGGGTTAGATTTTGTTCTTTTGACGCCTTTGCCAAAGGAGATAGCCCAGCAGCGAGAGGAAGGAAACCCCGGCGGTGATGCCAAGGGCGAGCCAAAAGGCCGGGGAACCAGGCTGTGAAACGCTGGCGCCCAGCAGGGTGGCGGCCAGCAGGCTGGGCAGGCCGCCCAGCAGCCCGCCGAGCAGACAGGTGAGATAGGGTCCCCGGACCGAACCGAAATACATGCTGACGATATCGCCGGGGAGGAGGTAGATGACCCGCAGAAAGAACGAGAGGAAAAGGTAATGTCCTTCCTGGCTTTCCAGGAGGCCATCCAGGCGGGGATAGCGGGCCAAAAGCCGAGTGGTGAGCCCTCTGCCGGAAAACCGGCCGATCCAGAAGGGAACGGTGAGATCCACCGCAAGGCCTAAAACATTGAGCGCCAGCGCCGCCGCAGGGGCAAACAGATGCCCGGCGGCAACCTGTAAAACGATGATGGGAAAAGCCACGCTGAGACTTTTGGCGAGGTAGAGCAGCAGCAGGAACCCGGCGGCCAGCCAGACATTCCGCGGGGCGTAGGAGAGGATGTCCTCCACCGAGAAGCCGCCCCGGATAATGCAGAACACCACCATGACCAAGCAAAGAACCAGCGGCAGCAGCCGCAGGGGATGAAGGTCGTGCAGGGGACGAGGTTCTTTTGGCATGGGAGTCACTCCTTTGGGAATTTGATAATGCGTTGGGGAGTCATGCAGGGGGAGGCTTCGCCGTAGGCGGAAATGGGCAGGGGCCGGCGGGGAAGCGAGAGGGAGCAACCGGACCACGCAACCATTTGGGACAGTTTTTTGCGATTGTCCAACGCTTTTTGGCGATGGGGGTTTTATTTTTTCGGGAGGATATGCTAAGATAAGGCGTGAACGGGGGTGAACACTACGGCCGATTCCAACCTGACCAAGCGCGCCCTGGCCGCCGCGATGAAAGAACTGATGGAGCAGATGCCTTTTTCCAAGATCAGCGTTTCCGATATTGCGGAGCAGTGCGGCATGAACCGCAAGAGCTTCTACTATCACTTTAAGGATAAGTACGACCTGGTGAACTGGATCTTTGATATGGAGTATCTGCAGCTTTCCAGCCGGCAGGATTATGCCGGGATCTGGGATTTTCTTACCGAGCTGTGCAGCTTTTTTTACGAAAACCGCTCTTTCTACCGGCGGGCGCTGCGCATTGAGGGACAGAATTCCTTCCTAGAGCACTTTAAGGAAGTGCTGGAGCCTTCTATCAAATACTTTTTGGCATCCTCGCTGGAGGAAGCGAAATACCAGCAGTTCTGCATCAATTTTTATGCGGATGCCTTTATTGCGGCGTTTGTGCGGTGGCTTTCCGATAAAGATTGTGTACCGCCGCAGGAATTTGTGCGGATGCTGAAGGTCAGCATTTATGCCGCGGTAAAGCGGGTAGAAGTGGCTGAGCTGTGACCCCAAAACGAAAATGATAAAAAGAGTCCCGATCCTGCGGAATGCCCGCGGAACCGGGGCTTATTTTATTGCAGGGAGGCAAGGATGCTTTCCAGCGGAGCGGCGGAAAAGGAGATGCTGTCATCCACGGTGCCATCCGGGCGGATCAGGCGGCAGCGCTCATCAAACACGACTGGATAGGAGGCCCGGGGAGAAAGTGCGCCATCGACATAGCGCAGGTCCTCCCACAGCTCCACGGGGATGGTCTGCGTATGCAGGTCATTGCGGGCGGCGATGATTCGCCGGTAAAAGGGTGATGATTGGCCCTTTTCCGGGGCGGTGTAGGACATGAAGATGGTGAGCGGCGCGTGAAATTGCTCGATATCCAGCACATCGCCGTCGCTGAAGATGTTTTCTGATTCCTCGGAATGGTAGGGCAGGAATACCGAGTAGAGCATTTCCCGGCGGCGCATGGCATCGCAGACCTCTTCGGCGCCATCGCCAAAGCGTACCACCGGCATGACATGATAAAGCTGGGCCATGGTATCGATGACATCCCCGGTGAGTTCATCGGGTGAGGTGAAAAGCAGGAAGGCACAGTCCTTCTGTTGGCGCAGCAGGGTGAAAAGTCCCACGGGCAGCTCCGGCGCGATGATCAGATAGGTATAGATGCCCAGCCGCTTTCCCTGCTCGATAAGGTTGGTATAGTCGGATTCATGGGCGGTGTAGCCCTTGCGGTCGATGGCGAGGGTAAGGCACCAGGGGATATCGTAGCCGCATTCGCTTTCCAGCCGGCGGATGGTGCGGGCCCCGGCAGTGAGGCTATTGTAGCCTAGGTTCATGCCAAAGCCCATTAGGTGCTCGGTATCCACATGCAGCGCCATATCGTAGATGATGCGGTAATAGGCGCTGTTTTCATCCTGCAGGGTCCGCTGGGCCTGCTGAAGGAAACGCTTTTGTTCGCTGCCTGCCGCAAAGCTAAGCCCCATATCCACCAGATTGCGCAGGCTGCGCTCCGGATCGCTTTTGATGGCATTAAGCTTTTGACGCACCACCGTTTGGATGAGGGTACGGGCAATGGTATTGACGGAGCGGGGCGGCATGGGGATCCCTTCTTTCGGAAATCTTTCTATTAAAATTATAGTGCGCAGTGAGGCAATGAAAAAGGGACAATCCCGCGGATGTGTCCCCAAAAATAACAGATTGCAGTGCTTTTTACAGAGAGTCAGGGATCCTGCTCCGGGTGGGGAGCGAGGAATGAAACAAAGACAAAGTGTCGGGTGAGGCGCTCGCCCACCCAGAAGATGCACCGCCCCATGACAAGGGCGCAGAATACCGTGCCGATGCCAATGCCGCGGATGCCGTGCAGAAAGAGAAGAGAAAGTACTACCGTTACGGTAAGGCAGCCGAGATCAAAACGGGTTTTGACGGTTTTGTAGGGCTTATTCAGTATGACGGCCAGTTCCCGGGGAAAGAGATCGGTGGGGATGATAGGGAGCTTACAGTGATTGGAGAGGGCGATGCCTAGGGTGAGGGCCGCAAAGCTGATGAGGAAATAGACGACCCGCAGCACAGGGGTAAGCGGCAGCTTATCGATCCACAGGGCATGGACATCCATCATCTCGCCGAAGGCGAAGCCCACCAAAAATGCAAGCAGATAGCTGGGGACAAACTTCCGCCGCAGCAGCATCAACACCGCCACCAGCGAGGTTTGGAAAAGATAAGTCCATGTGCCGAGGGAGAGGACCGGCAGCACCTCCGAAATGATGTACGGCACTGAGGAGATGGAGGAAATGCCGGCGCCGCTGTAAAGCATCAGGTAGACAGCGAAGCTATTGAGCACCGCGATGATGCAGAGGGCGAACTCCCCGCGGAAGACGCGGCGGGGATGGGGGAGGCTTTGGACGGTGGGGGTCATAAAGAGAGGACCTGCCTTTCGGGAGGAGATGGAGAGTGCACGGGGGCGGCACGGCGGAGCGGGGAAGGCAGCCCGAAGCGAAGCGGAGGTGCTGCCTGACGGGAGCGGAACCGTGCCGCCCCAATGGCGGAAAGCAGAGAAAAGCACGCACCGGGAAGGTTGCTCCGATGCGTGCCGCGCCGTGGGTTCCGTCGGCTCCCCCTACCGGGAGCCGATGGAGGACCTGCACGGACAGAGATTCCACTTCGTTTCCTGCGCGTTATTTTGAGGAGGAAAAATCAGATGGAAACGACCATGTGAGAAATGGTGAAGACAAGGACGATGAATGCGGTGAGGAAGCCGCCCAGCCAGACGGAACCGGTCTTTTTGTGGAGGACGCGGCTCATCACGGCGGTGATGGGCAGGATGAAGAGCAGACCGAACAGCATGATGCCGGCCAGTGCGGTGGGGAAGGACATGCCCACGGCCGCGAGCCATTCGGGGGAGGTGGTGCCGGGGATGTACTGGATGCCGCGGACACCGGTGGCAAACAGCTTGCCGTAATCGTAGGCGAACATCATGGCCAGACCGCCGCAGGAAACGACCGCGCACAGCAGGTAATTGAGCCAGGCGGGGGCGTTATTGATGCGGGTGAGGGAATTATAGATGACACCGCACAGCAGGAAGAACAGCAGCCAGACGGGCAGGTACTTGAAGAACGCAACCCAGTGGGTGCTATCCATGGGCATGATGTTGAACTTGAAGAAGGAGAAATTGGTGCCGGAAAGGGCGGAGCAGGCATACACCACCGCGTAGATGCCGGCGAAGGAGAGAACTGCCAGCAGCAGGCTCTTGAGGATCTGCGTGAAGGGGAGCTTGAGACCGGTGGTTTCCAGGTTGGCGCCTTTCTTACGGCCGATAAGGAAGAATACCAGCAGATACAGCACCAGGAATACGCCGCCCACGACGCCATTAAAGAGCATGAGGGAGTTCATGGGAGCCATATTGAAGAAGCTATTGGGCATGAACTTGGTGAGGAATTTGAACCACTGGGGCTGCATGTAGTAGGGATAGCCGATCAGCCAGTAGTACAGCAGGGGCGCGGGCAGCAGGAAGATGATATAGGGAATGATATACCCGATAACACCCTTGGCACCGTGGACGGTGCTGATGGAGGGAGCGGCCGGATGCACGATGGTGGAGAAGAAGGGGACCCGCAGCAGGGTGAGCGCCAGCGCTACAAAGGCGACCAGGGTGGCGATAAGGCCGATGAGGCCGCAGGCGGCACGGCCGTGCCAGACCTGCTCGGTGGGAGCGATGGTGGCAACGCCGCCGCGCAGAGTGATATCGAAGAAATCGATGCCATAGCCGATGGCGGTTTCATCATAGTAGGTATCGGAGTGGGTGCCATTGAAGCTGTAAGCGGCCCTAATAGGCTTCATGGTAACGGCAGCGCTGGCCGCGGCGGTCACAGCTTCCTCACGGGTGAGGGGTGTGGCGCTGGCATCGCCATACATAAAGTAGGTGCCGGAGGGAACATTGGTGGCGCCGCCGGTGCCGTAGGCGAACTTAAAGCTGGTGGTGTACTGGCTGGAATCCTCCACGCCCCACAGAAGACCGGAGAATTCATCGTAGGTGCCCTGAATGGTGCAGATATTGACCGGTGCGGCATACAGCGGAAAAACGCCGTTTTCGGCAGTAACGCCATTGTAGGTCAAGTCATTGATATTGCGGACATTGTAATTATAACCGGTGAGTACCATAGATCCGGGCAGTACAATCCCGGAGTTCATCGCTGCGCCGTAGGCTGTGTAAGCAGCGGTTGTTTCATCGGAGCCTGCCGCAAGCGCTTCAGCATAGGCTGCAGTATAGGCTGCCTGCCATTTGGAATAGGCAAGATAAGCGCCCTCCTGAATGGCAGCGGTGCCCATGGAGTGGCCCAGCATACCGATCTTGGTCAGATCGATAAAGTCGTAATTTTTGAACTGCTGCAGGGCGGAGTAGCTGCCGAGATCGGGAGCGTAATTTTCCACATTGCCCATTTCCGCCTGCTTGTATCCGTCAGGGGGCAGGGTGCTTTCTCCGTGGCCGTACATATCCAGCGCCATGACCACATATCCGCGGCGGCTCAGTTCAATGGCGTTGGATTCCATGGCATCCAGGCTGGAAGTGTAGCCGTGGCACAGCAGGATCGCAGGTGCAGGGGTTTCGGCCGTGGCTGTTTCGGGGATATAGAGCTTGGCATGGCTGGTGGCGCCCACATCGGTGGTGAAGGTCAGATCTTCGGTGCGGACGGTGCCGCCGCTGGTTTGAATGTTGTGGCCGATGACCGAGGTGACGACCATGAGTACCAGGCAGATAGCCAGCACAATGGCGGAAGCCCGCCACTCTTATTAAACCTCTCAGTTCCTGTACGAATCTCCCTGTAAAGCGGCGGCAGGGGGTGAAAAAATGCAGGGGAAAGCCCGCTTTCGAGATGATTATAGCGAGGGGGAGAGGGCTTGTAAATGGGGTTGATAAAAGTTTGGCAGGTGCGTGGGATGGGGGAGGATTTCTTTGGATACTTTTTCATGGAGAAAAAACGCAGGGAAAGGGGAAACCGCGAGAAAAAGGAGCGGAAATCGAAAAAGAACGGGATAATATGATGCAAATATGCAACATATCATCCCGCACTTTTTTGCGAGTGCTTAATTTTTGGCTTGATTACAAAGTATTACGGAAAGCGTATAAATTTTATTAATAGAATTTATTGATGCAAAATCGAAACATGTTGCAAAAATGGAACGGCTGGTTTTGGGCATATTACTTGGATTTAGCGGGCGGCTTTTTCATCCTTGCCCAGCAGGCGGGCTATGACGGTCAGCAGTTTTCCTTCCTCTATGGGCTTGGAGAGGTGCTCATTCATGCCGGCGGCCAGGCTTTGGCAAATATCATCGCTGAAGGCATTGGCGCTCATGGCCAGGATGGGGATGGCTTTAGCATCGGGGCGGGGCAGTGCGCGGATGGCCCGGGCCGCCGCTGTGCCATCCATTACCGGCATCATAATGTCCATCAGGATGAGATCATAGTAGCCGGGCGCACTGGCCGAAAAGAGCTCCAGGGCTTCCCGGCCGTTCCAGGCGCGGGACACGGTGGCGCCATGTTCCTGCAGCAGGAATTCCGCGATCTCCATATTGAGGTTATTATCCTCCGCCAGCAGGATATGAATACCGGTGAAATCGGCTGTGGGCAGTGGAACCGGAGCGGTGGGAGCGGTGCGATCGATGCCGAAAGGCAGCACGACCCGAAAGGAGGTGCCAACACCCTTTTGGGAATTGAAGGTGATGGTGCCGTGCATGGCGGATACCAGCTTTTCAACGATGGAAAGACCCAGACCAGTGCCTTGGTACTGGGTGCGGGCGTCATCGGCCTCCTGCGCGAAAGGTTCAAACAGATGCTGCTGGAATTCCTCACTCATGCCGATACCGTTATCCTCGCAGGTGAATTCGACCGTTACACAGCCTTCGCTGTGGGAAAGGACCCGGCTGCCCAGCCGGACATAGCCGCCGCTGCGGCCATATTTTACGGCATTGCCGGCCAGGTTGCACAGGATGCGCTGCAAATGATTGGGGCTGCCGATGAGACGGACATTTGACAGGGGGGCTTCGGTGGGGCTTCGTACCGGATGCCGCGTTCCGCGGCCTGCGGTTCGATGACAGCGCTGACCTCCTGCAGGGTGGCAGAGAGGGAGAAGGAACGCTGCTCGAGATCGATGGCGCTGCTTTCCAGTTTGCTCATATCCAGTACATTGTTGACGATATCCAGCAGGGTGTGCAGGGCAATGGCAGCTTTATCCCGGCAGCTTATCTGGAGGGCAAGATCATCGGGATAGTGAGCGGCCATATTGATGTAGCCCTGGATGCCATTGATGGGGGTGCGCAGATCGTGGCTGATGCGGCGCAGGAATTCAGATTTGGCAATGCTGGCCAGCCGCGCTTCCTCCGCTTCAGCAATAATCTGTGCCTGGTACCGGGCTTCCCGTTCTTTTTCCGGGCCGACATCCTGCAGCACGGCCAAAACATGGTGGGGCTTACCGACCGCATCAAAATCCACAACAGTGATGGTGACACGGCTCCAGTTTAGGGTATCATCCCACCAGGCCCGGTAATCGATATAAAAGCTATGGCGTACATCGGTGAGGTTTTCCTGTCGCAGGGTCTCCCGGATAGCCTCGGGACTGAGCTGCTCATCCAGCATCGGCCGGTATTCCTCCAGGACAAGATTCTGCGTCAGGGCGTCCTTCATATCGGTGTAGGAGCTATTCTGCGGCAGGTAATGGGCCAGCCACTGCGGCAGGAAAATGCTTTCGCAGGAATTCTGGGTCAGATCGATGTAGAAGGAAGCAAAATAGATGTTCTGCAGCGAGCGCAGCATATTGACAGTCTTTTGCAGGTGAAGGTTGCTCTCCTGCAGCTTTTGGCTGCTTTGGTACAAGGCGCGGCTGCGAGCAATGGAGAGAATATACCAAAAGGCGGTATACAGCGCCACGAACACGGCGGATACCGCCGCTGTAGCGGCAAAGATGGAAAGCGCCGGGAAATAGATGTAGAGCTGACAGCCCTCGCAGGCGGTGCGGCAGCCCAGGTAGCTGCCGCCCTCAATGTGGAAGAGGTGGAGCTGGTCATCGTGAGGGAGCTGGTTCAGCGCCTGCAGAATGGGGAGCGAGTCGGTTTTCTCGCCCTGAAGGGCATCATCGCTGCCGGCCAATATGGTGTTTCCGGCTGTGATGATGTAGGTGCCGCCGCGATTGATGTAAATACCATTGAGAAGGGTGGTCATATCCTCCTCGACATCCAGAATCAGTCCAGCGGGCTGTTCGTAAAATCCAATGAGGAGGCCGGGGGCATCCAACCGGGGAACGGCACAGACATCGTAGTAGCGGCCATCGTACTGCACCCGTTCGGCATAGATTTTATTGGTGCCGGCCACCCCGTAGAACAGGCTGCCTTCGGTGGTATTCTGCCAGGGGGAGCCCTGCATGGGACGGGTATAACCGGAGGCCTCTAGGCTTAGATCGCCATCCAGCAGGGCCACGCCGGTCAGGCGCAGACGGTCTACGCTTTGCTCCAGGTATTCATCGTTAATGAGTTCAGGATCATCCCGCAGGTGATAGCTCAGCTCCAGCAGGTTATCTGAAAGCCGGAACAGGCTTTTAACACGGTCGCCGCTGGCTAGCTTATAAAAGCTGATGCACTGCTGCCGCAGGGTGTTGGCGGTATCCCGCGCCAGGGAGGCGGTGATCTGATATTCCGCGTGACCGTGTACCAGCACCACCAGCAGAAACAGCAGGACCCCTACAATAATGACGGAGCGGGGCTTGGGGTTCCAGTCCCAGATCCGTTTATTCTGTTGTTTACTCACCGGCCGTTCCTCCCAGAGCATCGGCCGGGTCCAAACCGTATTCGGCCAGGATTTTCTCAATGGTGCCATCGGCGAACATTTCCACCAGGGCGGTGTGCAGGCGGTCCCGCAGGGCAGTATCGCCTTCCCGGGCAAAGGCGACCCCGACCTCGGAACGCAGCAGGGATTCCTCCAGCAGACGGTAGGGGGTATTGGTGTACTGCAGCTGCGCGGTAAGGGCGGCAGCGTGGCCGGCGCAGGCATCTACATAGTCTTTGCGCAGGGCAGAAACCACATCCTCCATCCTTAACAGACAGTAGATATTGCTGACAGTGGGCAGACGGGGATCGGTGCCGGCGGAGAAGATCTCTTCCGGCTTGGAGCTGATCTGTACCGCGACGCGATGGCCGGCGAGATCTCCCAGGGACTGAATATCGCTATCTTGCCGGACGGCCACCACTTGGCGGCTGCAGGCGTAGGGCCCGGCCCATAGGTAACTTTCCTCACGGTTATTCATGGAAAAGCAGCCCCACAGGCAATCAACCTCACCATTTTGCAGAAATTCATCCTTTTGGTCCCAATCAATGAGCCGAAAGACGGGCTCGTAGCCAATGCGGCGGCAGGCCTCCCGGGCCAGTGCTACATCCACGCCGGCCGGGAAGCCGTTTTCATCGGTGTAATTGTAGGGAGGGTAATTATCACTGCCGATCACCAACTGGGGCAGGGGGACGCCAGGGGTGGGCACTGTGGCGGTGCAGGCGCACAGCGGGACCAGTGCCAGCAGCAGGAGAAACGGAATCAAAACTTTCTTGGCGTGCATAAGGGAATGGACTCCTTTACCGGGGACATAGAATAAAATCATTTTTGGGTGATGTAGCGCGCGATGGCCCCCAGCAGGTTTTCAGTGCTTAGGGGTTTGGGTAGGTGGGCATTTATACCGACGGCCCGGCTTTTTGTACATCATCCTGGAAGGCATTGGCGCTCATGGCTAGGATAGGGATAGTCTTTGCATCGGGACGCGACATCTGCCGGATGACCCGGGTGGCTTTGTAGGCATTCATGACCGGCATCATTACATCCATTAGAATGAGGTCGATCTCGCCAGGGGCGGAGGCGGCAAAATGCTTGACGACTTCTTGGCCATCCTGTACCGGGAGGACGGTGCCGCCGTGCTGTTCAATGAAAAATTGCTTGATCTCCATATTGAGTTCGTTATCCTCCGCCAGCAGGATCTGCATACCGGTCAGATCAATGGAGTCGGCTGTGTTATCAGCCACGGCGGTCGGGGTGGGATCGATGGCAAAGGGCAGTGTGACATGGAATGCCGTCCCGGTGCCCTCCCCACTGGAAAAATTCATTTGGCCGCGCAGCTGTTCCTCCAGCGCATCGGTGGGGCAGGGGAGCCACTTTGGTAATGTAGCCCCTCCTGGTATCCGCTTTTTATCATCATGTTGTTTTCCTCGGTTCTGTGTGGGGATTCAGCCGGGCTAGTGTATCACACACTTTTTGGTATTCCCGGTCCACTGCCCGGAGCAGGACATCGGTCTGTTCCGGGAGGGTATCCCGGCTGCGCAGGGCTTCGGTCATGGTGCCGCAGGCGGCGGCCAGCCCGGTAAGCCCCAAATTGAGGGCAATGCCCTTTAGGGTATGCACCGCCCGGAAGGCCGTTGGGACATCGCCCGCTGCCGCTGCTTCTTTCAGCAGCGGCAGGCTGTTATCCTGCGGAATCATCCGCAGGAATTTCTCTGTAAAGGCTTCACTGTGCAGGCGGGCAATGACATCCTCGTAATTGCCGCCCACGGTGGTATAAAATTCATTCAGAGTCATGGAAGTCCTCCTCATACAGTACGGCACTATCCTTCTGAGCCTTGGCACGGTACAGAGCCAGATCGGCCTTTTCCACCAGCTCACTGATCTGCCCCGCGGCATAAACACCGCCGATGCTGACAGTGATGCGCAGCTCCGGCAAATCCACGACCCGCAGCGCCCGCACCGCCCGGCAGATATCCTCTAGCTTGCGCCGCAGGATATTCTGCGGCAGGTTGTGGAACAGCAACAGGAACTCGTCTCCGCCGTAGCGTACCAGTTCATCCTGGCTGCGCAGGATGGCCCGGATGGCCTGGGCAGTGTGATATATGGCGGTATCCCCGGCCGGGTGGCCAAAGCGATCGTTGATCTGTTTGAGGTTATCTATATCGATCATGGCCAGGGCATACTCGCCGGAAAGGCGCCGCAGCCGGTCATCGCAGTAGCGCCGGTTAAAGACCTTGGTGAGGGAATCGGTATACACCTGCCGGTTGCGCATCAGCAGTTGGTTCAGCAGATTCTCATTCTCATCGGAAAGCACATCATCCGAGTAAATAGGATTGACGCATTCCAGCGAATAGGGAAAGCCATCCACCTCTACGCACATGGCCAGGATATAATAAAGGTCGCTGCCGATTGCTTCCACTTTATTCAGGGTGCGGCGGGTGCGTACCACCTCCTGGGAAACACAGTGCCGGCAGCGCTGGGTCTTATCCCAGATGGAGTAGCAGCGCCCCACTTTTTCCATGGTGTGGCCGTCATCTGCGGCGATCACCTGCATGCAGATGCCCGGATCCACCAGCCGCACGATTTGGAACATCTGCCGGTAGGCCTGCAGGATGGGTGCCAGCTCCTGCCCGGAAATACGCAGGACGCCATCCGCCGCGGTGAGCGGCAGCAGCACCTGCTGCTTCATCTGTGGGATGCCTGCGCGAGTGTGATCCTCCAACCGGGTGTAGTTTTCCTCTACATTGATCACCTTACCGAACAGACTCCGGAAGCGGTTCTTTTCCACTGCCGACCAGGAGAGAAACATGGCCAAACGGCAGCGGCGCAGCTGCCCATTCAGCAGCAGCTTTACCGGAACCTCGGCATAGGATTCATCCGGAGTCATAGCGGTTAGCTGCTGCCGCACCGTTTCCGCGGTTTCCCCGCCGATGAGCGTCAAAAAGTCTCGGTTTTGCAGCGGGTCTACCATCACAGCGGGCAGACCGGTTTGCTGCATGGCCCCCAGGGAAAGCTGCAGCGAGGAGGGCTGCACCGTGTATTCAAACCACATTTCCCGGCTCATCCTGGTAAAGAAATCCTGCCGGGCACGCGCATCCTCCAGCTGATGGGTCATGCGGGCAGCGGCCATATCCCGGTTCCGGTATAGTTCCTCGGTAAAGATGGGCTTTTCCTGGGATAAGCTGTCCTCCCGGGCGGTATCCTCCCTCCGGATGGTATCAGAAAGGGCGTCCAGGCACTCCAGCAGCAGGGGATTGAAGCTGCCGCATTCCCCGGCGTGGATCATAGCCAGCGCTTTTTCGTGGGAGTAGGCTTCCTTGTAGCTGCGGCGGGTGGTCAGGGCATCGTATACATCGGCCAGGGCGGTGACCTGCGCCGCAATGGGGCACTCATCCCCCCGCAGTCCATCAGGATAGCCCTCACCGTTCCAACGCTCGTGATGTCGAAGGCAGATCTCAATTATATATTTAACCAGTGCTTCGTTTTGGTAGGCCGGCATCTCCGCCACCAGCCGCGCGCCTAAGGTGGTGTGCTGCTTGACCAGCTCAAACTCCGCGGCGGTCAGCTTGCCGGGCTTTTTCAGAATGCTTTCCGGAATGAGAACTTTGCCGATATCATGCAGTCCGGCTGCCGTGCTGATCAGTTCGATATCATCCGGCTCCAGTGCGTAGCGGTCGGTCCTTTTGCACAGCTCCAGCAGTAGAAGCTTAGTAAGGTGCCCCGCCCCGTTCATATGGGTGCCGCCCTCGCCGCAGCGCGCCTCCAGCGCATAGCCCAGGATGGCCGCCAGGATATCGCTGTTGCGTTTCTCCCGCAAAAAGCGCTCGGCCACTATGTCCATCAGCTGGTGCTTTTCGGCGTTCAGCAAGATGGTATTGATGATGCGCCGACGGATGATGCGGGTGGCGAAGGGACGGCTGATGTAATCCGAGGCCCCCAGCGCAAAGGCGTGGTCAATGGTGGCGGTGCCGGTTTCGGTCGAGATCATTATGACAGGGACCTCCTCCAGCCAGCCATGGGCGCGCATTTCTTCCAGCACCGCAAAGCCATCCATTTCTGGCATGATGATATCCAGAAGCAGCGCGGAGATCTCCCCGTGATAGACCTGCAAAGCGGCAATGGCCTCCCGCCCATCGGCTGCCTCGATGATCTCGTAATCCTGATCCAGTATATTGGCAAGGATCGCCCGGTTCATTTCGGAATCATCGGCGATCAATAGTTTTTTTCTCTCCATGGTTATGCCTCCTGCGACTGGTCATCTGTCCCGGCCCCAATCATCCCCATTCTAGCACAACGCAGCCTTGAATCCAAATAATTTTAACGGTTTTTTTAATACTTTTTTACTGCTTTTCCCTGCCGGAAAAAAGAACAACTCCCCCTCCTGCCGTGCGGTAGGGAAGGGGAGCACTTTTATCGGCTTTGGTTACCGGGGTTAGCTGGCCTTCAGCAGGATGAGCTTGCGGGTGGTGCTGTGATTTTGGCTTGGTTCATCATAGATTTGCCATACGGCAATCTCACCGGTCATGGGGTCGACCCGGAAGCGGAATACATCCCCATCATAAATCAGTTCGGCCTGGTCGCCCGGCAGATGGATGCGAATGAGTGCCTGCCGCTGACTGCCGTCCTCGTTGGTGACCAACCGGGTGCTGTACAGCCAGTCGCCGATGAGATACAACTCACTGCTGGGGTACAGCATCCCTTTCAGACCATCTACATTAAGCTCTTCGCCAGTGGTGCGGTTCCATACCCGCAGACTGCCAAAATTGGGATCCGCCTGGGATTCTTCCCGCAGCACGATCCAGCTTTCATTAAAAGCAAGCCGGGTGGGGACCCTGGTGCTTTCGGAACGGTTTTCCCAAACCGTTTCGTCATCGTCCAGCCGGATGATCCGAGTTGCCCAGCCGTCCGATTCCTGCAAGGCGACAGAATAGCACCCATCGGTCATCTGGACCAGCCGGGGGAAGATGCTGCTTTCCAGCTTCATCAGGGTGTGGTTCTTTCCATCGGCAAAGGAGTACCCGCGGATCTCATATTCGGAATCCGAGAGAGTAAGTACATAGATGGCCCACTCATCATCGATGGCCAGCTGGCTATTTTCGGCCCAGTATTCGCATGGTTCGGTAAATACGGTGGTTTTTTCCAGGGTGGCGCAGTCATATTTCAGCAGGAGCAGCTCACGCTCGCCAGTTTCCTTGTTGGCCTCAATAGTCAGCCAATAAAAGCTATCCCCATATAGGGCCAGACTATCGGAGAGCCACAGTCCGTCCAGCTCGGTGGAGCGGGTCTCACCAGTTTGGCGGTTGGTGGAATAGAAGATGGTCTTGTAGTTACCTGAATCATCGTTTCCCACTGTCACAATGTAGTTTTCATTCCAGCAGGGCCCGCCGCCGGCATTTTCCCATACGATATCCGGATATTCTTCGGCCGGGATGAGGGCTTCCACCAGCTTGGGCGCTTCATTTGGGGCGGGATCAGGGGTAGGGTCAGGCGTGGGGGTGGCGGGCTGCTTGCCGCAGGCGGCCAGCGAGAGCACCAGCAGAGCGGCCAGCAGTAGGCACAGTGTTTTCTTCATCTCATTTTCCTCCTTGTAAAAATGTTTTCTGCAGCTCCATTATACCAAAATTTCCCCGGAAAAGGATATTGGCATTCCGCAGAAAAAGTCTCCCTCCATTTGTAGGAAATGCCGGTCAGCCCCGGTAAAATGCGTAACTATGGAGCGCTTTCACCCTATATAACGATTCGCGTGGACAAAGTGCAACAGATAATAGACAATTGGCGAGAAAAACTTGTTTTTAGCTGTCAATTTTCTGCCCCATAGGCCGCTTTCAGCCGCAGGATGCGCAGTACGCTTTCATCAATGCGCTCCTCCGGGATGGTTCCATCCTCCACAGCTGCCAGCACCCCCTGGTAGGCGGCAATGTAATCATATGGCATCAGCAGAATATCGGCTCCGGCCTGCAGGGCCAGCACGGCGCTTTCTGCCGAAGAATAGTTCTGTATGATGGCGCCCATGGCCAGGGCATCGGTGATAATAACCCCATCATAGCCCAACTCACCCCGCAGCTTTTCGGTCAGCATGGTGTAGGAAAGGGAAGCGGGCAGGCCGTCATTGGTCACATTTGGGGTGGCGATATGCGCGGCCATTACCAGGTCAGTTTTCTCCAGCGCGCCAATAAAGGGTATGAGCTCGCATTGCTGCAGTTCTTCCCAGCTTTTATCCAGCTCCACATAGCCATCGTGGCTGTCACCGCTGGCGGCGCCGTGCCCGGGAAAGTGCTTAATACAGGCCATTACGCCGCCATCGTGCAGGCCGTCTATCATGGCGTTTACCATGGAGGAAACGGTTTGCGCATCGCTGCCAAAGGCCCGGGAACCGATGATGATATGCTCCGGATCGGAATTAATATCCGCCACCGGGGCAAAGTCCAGATTAAAGCCATACCGGTTCAGATATGCTCCGATGACTTGCCCCATGTGATAGGCCTCATGGGGGTCGCCGGTAGCGCCAATGGCCTCTGCTCCATCAAATTTCTGCACCTGGAAGCCCGCCGCATTGGCAATACGGGAAACACTGCCGCCTTCTTCATCAGTGCAGATCATCAGCGGCAGGTTACTCGCCTGCTTCAGGCCGGAGAGGAAGGCTTCCAGTTGTTCCGGCCCGGCGATGTTCTTTCCAAAGAAAACAATCCCCCCGGCGGGGTATTTAGACAGCTGGGCCGCCATCTCCTCGGTCAGGGCCTGCACGCCGTAGTCCCGGGTGCTGTGTACCTGCTCCGGAGTCAGTGTGGAGTCTAGCGATTCTGGCCTGATAATAAACAGCTGCCCAATTTTTTCCTCCAGCGTCATGGCCGCCAGCAGTTGTTCCGGTTTTTGCACTGTAGATTCATCGTCTGGGCTCGGGTCATCGGGTATCGGTGTTGGCGTTGGGGTTGGTTCTGGGGTGGGGTCATTTCCACCGGTAGGCTGGCACCCGGCACAGCCCAGTACCAATAGAAAAACAGCAAGAAATGTGCAGATGATGCGTTTCATATTGTTTTGCCTCCTGATGATTCAACATAAAGGCCTGCCTGCAAAGCGGACGGAGCACTTTTATATGCGGACGGAGCACTTTTATATATAGTGTCATTTTAGAACCGTTTTTCTGCTTTGTATCGGTTTATTATAAATGTTTTTTTAGATACGATACCATCATGCAAAAAAGAAAAGCCGGGTGCTACAATGCAATTGTAAAAATATTCCTGCCACATTGTAAAGATGGTCGGCTGATATCGGCTGTTGGTGGGACGGGGCGGATAAAATGCTGCCGGAGGGTGGCTTTTCCAAGGAATCGCAGTTAGCAAAAGCTAACCGCCATAACAGAGGTCGGAGGGGAATGATCATGCGGTTTGCAGCACTTGGCGAAAGAAAAAATCCAGCGGTACTGTTTTTCCACGCCATGGGCGTAACGGGAGAAAGCAGTGAGCTGGTAGCAAAATATCTGCAGGAAAGATATTTTTGCATTCTGCAAACTCAAGCCAACGCTTATCAAAGCCGGTATGTGCCATATTCAGGACGAAAGCAAGGAAGAGATCGCCTACGCGCAGGATATGTTCGAGACGATCTTTAAGGACTACGCACTAAAGACATACAACAAGGATGTCGGAGAAAAGGCAGCCGAGTATGTCGCACAGGGCGTTACCTACGACCAATACTACGCCGCATACTTTGCAGCCCGTGGTATCGTAGGCGACAAGGGCGATAACGGGAAAACAATTTCAGGGTCTGCAAGCCGAAAGAAGAAGGCCGCTATCGATAAGGCCGTTCCAGGCGCAAGCACAAAGCAAAAGCACCTTTTGTACGAGGCACTCGGAGTGTCAGAGAAGGTGTGGTAAAGAGATGCCCCCTCCAGTTGCGGAGGGGGCATTTTACTGTGCCATTACTGTGCCACACATACGCAAAAATACTGCAAGAAACAGCAAGATTTGCAAAGACTAAAAACGCTGAAAACCAGCATGAATAAAGGATAAACCCGCATTTCTGCGGGTTTATGATATGTCTGACTGTTACAAAATAGATACCCATTCCAAAATGAGAATTCCGGGTTCATAACGAGTACGTTTTCATGTTGAGATTCTCTGATATTCACTCATTCATAGGACGCAGATATTGATATGCTGTATATTCAAAAAAACAATAATAATTATTATACCACGAATCTCCAATTTTTTCAACGAAAAAAGCAGGTACAGAGAAACACCGACAGCACATGGTCTGCCAGCATTTCTCTGTACCTGCTTTATTGGACAAGGGACTGTATAATCTCATATCCGCCTACAAATCGGATGCGGATTTCCTCTTTGGATAGGATAGTAACCTGTTCAATGATGCGGTAGGTTAGAGCATCGGAGTATTCATGGATGGTGATGTCATCCGCAGAAATCATCTGTATAATTTCCTGCACCTTGGAGGTTTTGTTTTTGTTTTGCTCAATGGCTTGTTCTGCACGCTTTTTTAGTTGTTTCAGTGAGAGAATTTCGTCATTAACCTGTTGGAGTTTTCTATCCAGAAACTCGTTTTCTTCATCACCAGCAAGGAGGAGAAGCCGATCAAACTCCCGATTCATTTCAGCTATTTTATTCTGTATGACGATAGGATCGGCGCCTGTTTCTGTGACTGCGCAATTTACCAAGGTGTTTTGTAAACAAGAGGTGACTTCTTCTTGATGGCTATTTAATAGAGCGTTAAGCCCTGCCACTATAGCCTTGTGCAATGCATCTTCAGGAATACTGGGAGAGTCTTTGCAGAATTTCTTTCCGAATTCCAAGCGGCTGATACAGCGCCATACTATTTGTTTGCGCCCATGGATGTTCCAAGTCACACGCCGGTAATAACAGCCACAGTTTCCACATACCAACCGTTCGGACAGTGCATATTGACTGGTGAATTTTCCCCGGTTTGTTTTAGAATGTTTCTGAGTGACGGGGCGTTTGCTTTTTCTTCTTGCGATTTCTTCCTGAACTTGGTGGAACATTTCTCTTGTGACAATAGCAGGGTGATTGTTTTCTATGTAATATTGAGGTAATTCTCCATTGTTTTTCTGCGGTTTACCTTCTAAGAAATTAGCGGTAAAGGTTTTTTGCAGCAGTACATCACCCATGTATTTCTCGTTTTGAAGAATGCGCAGAATAGCCTGCGTTGTCCATTCTTTTTTTCCAGTAGCGGTAGGAAAGCCTTTGGATTCCAGTGTTTCTTTAATCTTGCTCAGGCTATCTCCATTTAAATAATTTTGAAACATCATCCGTATCGCATCGGCTTCCTTTGGAACTATTTCAGGTTGTCCATCTGTGCCCTTTCGGTAACCTAAAAAATTGGTATATCGGAAGGAGAATTTTCCCTGTTTGTATCCCATTCGCTTTCCACGAGCGACATTAAGGCTGATAGATTCGCTCTCTGCCTGAGCAAAGGAACTCAGACAGGTTAAAATCATCTCGCTGGTCATATCCGCAGTATTGATTCCCTCTTTTTCAAAAATCACCGGAATATCAAGACTTTTCAGCATTCGAACATATTGAATGCATTCCAGCGTATTTCGAGCAAATCGAGAAATGGATTTTGTCAGGATTAAGTCTATTTTCTTTTTCTTGCACAGTTCTATCATTTCTAAAAACTGAGTACGTTTTTTCACGTGAACACCGGAAATTCCGTCGTCTGCAAAGATTCCAACCAGTTTCCAATTGTCATGGGAATTGATTTTATTTGTATAATATTCTACTTGAATTTCAAAGCTGCTCTGCTGTTCTTCTTCCTCTGTGCTGACCCGGCAATAAGCAGCAACTCGAAGATTCTTTTTGCGCTTTCGGGTATCCTGTAAAAGTGGATTTGCCGGGATTTCCCTTATTGTTTTTTGTGGCATAGTAATTCACCATCCTTGGGGGGATAAATTTGTTTATTGATAAAGCATAGCTGAATGGTTTCTGCTGGAGATAACAGTATGTTCTGTACGCTTTCCGAAAATAATGTTTCATCTATTTGTTCTAATATGGAACGACTTGAATAAAGTTGTTGCAATTTCAATGTTGCAGGATCGTATTGAATAGGTTCTAAACATTCGTATTGGAGTTGTGCCCTCTCGAAAATAAGGGATATAATTTCGTCCGGTGCAGTGGATGGCTGCTCCATCAGACGATGGATATCCTGCGTGATTTTTCCTATCTGTATGGGAAGGTGATGGTGATGTGCGATAGGATTTTGAAAGATATCAGGGTTTTGGATCAATGCGTTCATTTGGTAAAGAACAGTATCTACTAATTTTGTATTTGGAATTGGTCCTATTCTTAATTCACAGGTATCGCATTTCCAAAAAACCTTATTACGGGTACCAAGGTCGATTCGCAGTTTAGAACGACAGTTGGCACAAGTCATATATTTTCGGATCAGTTCAATATGAGGTAGGGGTTTGGGAGCTTTTTGTTGGCGCAGGCGCAATGCTTGCTCAAATATTTTTTGATCTGTCAGCGCAGGGAAATCATCTTTCCCGCAGTATTTCGGATTTTCTAAAATTCTGCGTACCATATGCTTTGACCAAATCGTGCTGGTTTCACTATAGGGTATTCCGGTTTGCTGTAGCTTGTTGGCAATCGCTTGCAAGGTATTCCCGTTCAGATAAGAAATGAAAATGTCAGGAACCAGCTTTCCTTCTGCCGGGTGAACGACGATTTTTCCATCTTGTATTTGATATCCAAAGGGAAGGTATCTTTGCTTTTTCACGGTTTATCGTTTCTCCTTTAATATGAGACCGTTGACTAATCGAAAGGAAAAGGTGTTCTGTTGGATTTCGACTTTTTCGATCATTGCCTTAAAAATATCCTCGTCAAACTGAATCATAGGTTCGGCACTGTCCAGCAGAGAAATAATGGTTTTCGTTTTATCCAATCGATGCCCAATTTTATTTTCATGGGGAATTTGCTTTGCCTGCTGGCGAAGGTCATAAAGTTTTTGATTGATTTGCGTAGTGCGTTCTATATAAATCGAAGAGTCAACACTGCCTTTGGTACGAAGTCGTGTTAATGCATGATGCTGCCGCATCAGATCGGTGATTTGTTGATTGATAAATGCCAAGTGTTCATCGGTTTCTTTTGCGGCTTTCAGCTTTTCCAAATCGATTACTATGGGCTGCAGGATTTGAGAATAGTGTTCCAGTAACTTATTAAATAGACGTAAAAATGCCCGATAGATGTCTGTTTCAGAGACAGGCATCATCGGGCATTGTGTTTTATCCTTATAATGTTTTCTGCAAATCCAAGTTCCAGCGGAATGTTGTTTTTTGAAAACAGAACCGCAAAGGCTGCAAAATAATTTTTTACTAAGGGGATATTCTTGCCGCTCAGATAGCTTGGGGGCTTTTTTCTGGAGCAGCACCTGTGCTTTTTCAAATTCTTCACGAGAGATGATTGCTGGATGGCTGTTTTCGATGTAGTATTGCGGTAACTGTCCAGTATTTTTTTGCAGTTGGAACGGCAGAATATCGGGCGTGTATCTTTTTTGAACTAAGGCATCTCCCATATACTTTTCGTTTGTAAGAATATACTGGACATGATAGATATGCCACTTTTTTGATTCCCATCGTTTGGGGAGTTGGCGGCGATTGAGTTCATCTGTCAATTCTTCAATTCCCATTCCGTTTAGATAACTGCTGAATATAAAGCGGATCACTTTAGCTTCTGGAGGGAAAATTTCTAACGTGCTTCCACTCAGGATATATCCGTATGGAGCTCTACAAGTAATAAAATCTCCTTTTTGCATTCGTTTACGGATGGACCATTTCAGGTTTTTCGAGATAGAGAGGGATTCTTCCTGTGCGGCCGATCCCAAAATACTCAGCAGCATTTCGCTGCCCATTTTCCCGGTGTCGATTTCCTCTTTTTCAAATTCCACTGCAACACCAAGTTGTTTGAGTTCGCGAACCGTCTGGATGCAGTCGATGGTATTTCGGGCAAATCGGGAAATAGACTTTACAAGGATGCGGTCGATTTTTCCTGCCCGGCAGTCGGCAAGCAGCCGCTGAAAATCACTCCGTTTGTCGGCTGTGGTGCCGGAAACCGCTTCATCCGCATATAGGCCGGCGAATTCCCATTCATCCTTTGACTGAATGTAACTGGTGTAATAATCCACTTGGGTGGCAAAGGAATTAAGCTGGTCGGCCGAATCGCTGCTTACACGGGCGTATGCTGCAACCCGCAGCTTTTTTGCCTGCTCCGCTATCGGCTGTATGACTTTGACCTGCGGCACCTTTGCCACCACCTTTCCCGTTGGACATCTTTTTTGTCACACACAACACTACCACAAGCGGTTCCGGATAGCTATCACGAGAACCACTAAATATAGAGCTGTGAAACACCGTACTTTTCGGCAATAGCAACATTCACCTGCTGGCAGTATTCCAATGTGACTTTTTCTTGTTTTAACAACTGTTTTAATACGGAAAACGCTGCAAAATATTTGATTTCATTGATCACCTTTTCGCTTGGCGTTTGATTGGCAGATAAGTTTTCCATAAGCTTGTCACCACGGAAGCGGAAGATCCTTTTGGATCGCTCTTTGGAAAAAGCGATTTTCCAGCCCCTTGATGTAAAGTTCATACCGCAGGTCGCTCTCGGTGGTGATCAGTACCGCATCGTGATCCTGCAAAAACTCTAATATTTGAATCAAGATGGCGGGGTCGTGGCTCAGGCGGGTTAAATCCCGAACAAGCACAGCACGGACAAAACCGCCCTGCACTGCCTGCATCATCTGTTTTAAGCCCATGCGGGCCATGCTCCTGCCAGTGCCCATATCCTGAGAAGTCCCCACAACGGTGTATTCCCGGCGCTTGGCTTCACTTAAAAGATTTCGCATTTGCTGGATCAGGACAAACATCCTTTTGTCGCTGCTCCGGCTGTATAGCCACATAGGGCGTTCCATATAGGGGTAAGCCATGACTGGCGGTGTTTCTTTATTCATCTATAACAATCTCCTTTACGGCATAAAATAATCCGGGCTTTTCTTTGCCCGGATGAATGCTTCCACATCTTCAATTTTTCTGGTGATACGAAGTGGAGGCAGGGTTTCCAGCACAGCCCGGTGATATCGCTTTCCGGGAGCTGCCCGGTGATCCAGAATGCTGACCACGCAGGTGTCGGTTTCGGTGCGGATCGCCCGCCCGAATCCCTGCCGCAGCTTTACCTGCATATCCGGGATAATGACAGCCCGGATATAGTCCTGCAAGGTGGGATACTGCTCCCGTTCCGCTTCACTCAATGGATCGGGAACAGGAAAGGGCAGCCGCACAATAATAAGCGATGATACCATATCGCCGGGAAAGTCCACACCTTCCCAACAGGAGCCCGCTGCGAACAGCACCGCATTCTGCGCCTGTTTGAACTGATGGATGACTTCCTGCGAATGCCGCCATACTTCCATGAGTGGAAAGGACAGGCGATCTTTCACCTGATTGTACACAGCGCCCATGAGGGAATAGGAAGTAAAAAGCACCAGAGTGTGCCCGTGCGTGGCTTCCACTAAGCGGCAGATCTGTTCTGCCAGACACTTAGCTTCCTTTTGGCTTCCCATTTGCGCCCTTGGCAAGCCGTCTGGAATGTAGAGAAGGCAGTTTTCCCTGTAATTAAAGGGAGAAACCGCAATAAAATCATCCAGCCGCTTGTTTGCGGACAGCCCCATGAGCTGGCGGATCCTGTCAAAACTGCCCCCAGCCATGAGAGTACCGGAGGTCAGGATGGCGGGAATGCCCTTCAGCCACAGCGCCCGGCGCAGCTGTTCCGGCATTTCCCGGCTGGCGGCGCAGAGGCTGGGGCTTCCGTCCCGGTTGTATTGAATATAAAGGATGTATCGTTTATCACAGGTATAAAAAAGGTTTAGGGCTTGCTCTGTTGTTCCCAGCCGGTAGGTGATCCACCGAGGAAGGTGCGGGGCAAGCTGTTTTTGTGTCTGCCGAAGAAGGGAAAGGCAATCCCGAAGCGCCGCTTCCCGGTCCGCTGTCAAAACGAAGGCGGTGCGCTGGGCTTCCTCCAGCAGTTCTCCACGGTACATGGCTCCCATAAGGGCAGTAAACTTTTCTTTCAGCCGCTGGGCAGCCAAAATATATTTTTCTTTTTCCAGCAAGGTGCAAAGTTCGCTGAAATCTTCTGCCGATAAACTCTGCCCGTACATCTGGCGGGCTGCGTCCGGCAGCTTATGGGCTTCATCGATCACCAAAGCCCGGTAATCATTGAGAAGCGGCCGCATGTCCTGCAAGCGGTGAGCGGCGTCTGCCAACAGATAGTTGTGATTGCAAATCTGGACGAAAATCTCCGCACTTCTGGCTTCCTTCAAATATTGATGATAACGGCAGGAGCTTCTCAAAAGGCATTCCTTTGGACAGACCTTGGGAACGCAGACCTGCCGCCGGTCAAATCCGCTGAGGCCGGTCACGGCATCCAAATCGTAATAGGTGCGCAAAGAGAAAAGGGCTTTGCGCTGTCCGGCATTCTTTTGCTTCTCCTGAACGGCTGCCAGCCGCTGGGACAGCCGGGCGTCGCAGACAAAGCGTTCCTTTCCCTTGCGGATCATCGCCCGGATGGGTTTCTGAATAATATGGTTTTCCAGAAAAATCCGGGACAGGAATGGGATATATTCCCCGATGACAGCGTCCTGCAGGGCAACGCTGGAGGTGGAGACCACCACCGGCTGGGAACCGGCAGGACCGGAATGGTCATATTGTTTGAGTAAAATGCAGGCGGTCAGGTAAGCGTAGGTTTTTCCGATCCCGACGCCTGCATCGCACAGGGCGATTCTATTTTGCAGCAGGGTATCCAGCATGGCGTGGCAAAGGGAGATTTGTTCTTCCCGCACTGCCAGCCCGTTTTGAGGAAGAAGGATTCGGAAGATCCTTTCGATTTCCCCATGGGCCTGCTTTTTCAAGTCCTGATTCATTTGGCACATTCTCCTTAGAGCAAGTGCGTTGGCGGCAAACTAATGCGGCGCAGTTTGAAGCCTGCGCCGCACGGATTCGCCGTCAACGGCAATCTGAATAAAATAAAGGTTTGATTTTGATGTGCCGTATTTGCTGCTCGCCCCCCGGCAACCTTGGGAACCATACGGGCAGGCTTGCAGTTGACAAGCCGTTCACTGGCTCCCCAAGGGTCTTGCTGATTACAACCCAAGGTCGGCCAGCCCATCTGACGTGTGGGCAAACGATAATGCGTATCATAATACCCCGCCCAAGGTCGTGGCAAAAAGGGGAACTGCTCCCTCTTTCCGGTCAAAATGGATCGCTCAAAGCCAACAACACAAGCCGCCGTCCCTCAAAAGGGAGGCAGCTTATGTGCGGCTCGTCGTGGCGCTTTTTCCGGCGTCGCTCGCTCAGGCGGGAACGTACCCGCATGGCTGGTATTCACTTTTCAAGCTGCAAGGCGAACGTTTCTTTTTCCCCGTTCGCCCTATAGCCCATGAAAAAGTGCCGAGAGCTTCATGCTTCAAAAAATTTTTTTAATTTTTTTCTGAGACGTACCATTCTCAGGTTGACTGCCTTTTGCGTGAGTCCGGTCCTATCGGCAATTTCGTATCCGTTAAAACCAGACATTTTCAAAAAAGCAATCTGTATGGTGAGCTTGTCCTCTTTGGAAAGGATACGCAGCAGTTCCATATCTTCGATGCTGTCCAGCAGGGATTCGGTATCCTCGACCGGCAGCTCCAAATCCTGCGCCGACACCCAATCCACATAGGGCGACCATTCTACCTGCCGCTGCAGATACTGGCGTTCCTTATTGAACTGCGCCCAATCGTATGTATGAAGGCGTTGGATGGTTTCCTCATCCACGCCGAGTTCTCTGAGTTTCTTTTCTTCTGCTTCTTTCCAGCGGAGCCATTCTCTCTCCGCTTTGGCTTTGTTGTAAGCCATGGCTGTTTCCTCCGATCAATCTGAAATTTTTTGAAAATTCAGATTGTCGGGGGCGGCGGTCTGCCGCTATGCGTTCTTAGCCATGACCTCCTTCTGTAAACAAAAAGAAAGCGCACCCGCCAAAAGGCGAATGCGCATAATGGGACTGTATCAAATTTGGTAAAATAAGGAAGATTATGGCGGAACCATGTCGAATGAAAAAGGGCTGCAACTTCGGGAGAAGCTACAGCCCTTTCTCTGCACTGCGGTAACCATCGACAACACATCGCCGCTATCCCCTCTGTTTGGGGAAAGCGGATAAGCGCCTATGGATTCCATATTTCCCCAGCTTGATTCAGATGGGGACATTATAAAAAATAAAACCTACGATTTAGCTTTTTTCTTCCTTCTAATTACATATTTGCGGTCTATTTACCCACAAAATTTAATCGTTACTTTGTGCATTTTATCTATTTAGCTAAAATTTCAAATCGGTACCCCGGTCCTCGCTGCGTGCTTTCCTCTATGATCCGGCAGCTGGTGCCTGATGCTTCCAGCCGAAGTTTTTTCTTTAGGCTTTCTACCTGCACGATGACTTCTTTGATCCCATGTTTCATGTCCGGGTGGGGCCATATCACGTTGTGAAAAAAATCGCATGGCAGTGCTTCATTGGGATGGGAAGCAAACAAGCCAAGGATTTCAAATTCCCTTGGTTCCAACTCAACCGGACTCCCGCCGATTGTTACTTCCTTTTTGGGCTGATCGATCCGCAGCAGTTCGAATTCATAGACCTTTCCCGGACCCCGGAAAGGCTGATATTCCTGTTCAGCGGTTCCATTCTTGATTCCTTCTACTAAGCGATTGGATTCATAATCGCTGCATTTGATAATTGTTACTTTAGACATACTGTTGCTCCTTCCGCAATGTTGATGATGGGAACGGATTTCTTCTGTGCGTATCGATAGGTTTGGTATGCGCCGCCATAATCGTGATCGATGTATGCGAGCATAAGGTCTGCGTGATCTACCATCCAGCGGTTCCGCTTGATGATGGCAGCCTTGTAATAAGTACATTCTACTTCTTCCGGAAGCAGAATTTCATCGTAAAGGCTCTGAAAATAGCTTTTTTCTGTATTGAGACGGTTGGAATAATACGGTAGCACCAAGCAGCTTCGGATTTCTTTGTCCGGGTGTTTTTCTTTCATCGTGCGGACTGCTCCGGCACACACTTCGTCGAATCGTCCTATTTTCCCGTTCAGGAACACTACCCGGCTTTCGGTTTCTATGAGCTTTTCCAGTGCTTTTTTGACCTTTTCACCGATATTCGGCTCAAAAATCTGCCGGTGTCCGGCAAAAACGCAGGTTACCATTCTATTTTACTCCCATTTTCCTTCTCAAAACAAAAAAGTTTCCGTGTATAAACTTCGTGAATCGCTAAATACTTTTATTATACTCTTAGCGCTATGCGAAGGTCAATAGGGTAAAATATATCTATACGCGAAATTGTAAAACAGAGCGAGGTGATTGGAATGTTTGACTTTGGGAACCATTTGCGGATGCTGCGGGAACGGTACGGCATTTCTCAAGAAGAACTTGGTCGTCGTGTAGGCCGAGCCGGGTCGGTTATCAGCAACTATGAGAACAATCTCAAACTTCCTTCACTGGATGTCCTCATTACCATGTCGGAGATTTATAATGTTTCGCTGGACTACTTGGTTGGTTTTAATAAGGAGGATCAGGTCCTTCTTACGAATATGACAGAGGAACAGCGTGATTTGGTCCATCGGCTTATCAAGGAACTGAAACAAAGCACGAGGCCGGTAGGCGGTGGCTTATCTGCAGAGCAGCAGGTCATTCTCAATTTGATTATGAAGGAATTTTCTAAATAACGAAGGCGGGCTGGAAACAGCCCGCTTCTTTCTTTTACGAAAAGATCAACTTTTCACGCCTTGTTCAATACTGTTTTCTGCGTCTATCCCTCAAATTCGGATCACCGACTTGACAATAAGGGACGAACCGTTTACAATAGATTTAATATAGAAATGAGAGGTGAGCGCAATGCGATTCGGGAAATTTTGTATTGGCTTCGGCTCCACACAAGTTTATACCTTAAAACATTGTGCGGAGCCTTTTCGGAAAGTTGATCGATAAAACGGGAAGCTCAAGGCAGCAATAGACTGTCTTTGTTTCTTATACTCTTTTATTTGATTGGCAACGGAGTATGAATCGTTTAGGCCACAAGCAATGTTTTGCTTGTGGCCTTTTGTTATGCTCGTTTATAAGCGACTATGCAAAGGGCGCACGATAACGTGTGCCCTTTGTTTTATTTGGAGGAAAAATAGATATGACGAAAGAAGATAGTTTATTAACTGGGAGTGTGCCAAAAAAGTTGGTTATTTTCGCTCTCCCATTGCTTTTAGCAAACATCCTACAATCGTTCTATAGCTTAGTAGATATGCTGGTGGTTGGACATTTTGTGGGCGAAACAGGACTTGCGGCTATCAATAACGCTTCCAAGCTATGTTATATCATTAATTCGATATGTATTGGTATGACTATGGGAGGAAGCGTATTGATCGCTCAATACAAAGGGGCAAACGATAGAAGGGGACAAACAGAGTCCTTTCAAATGCTTGCTTTGCTTTCTCTGGTATCTTCTCTGCTTCTGACGGTTGTGAGTTTCATAATCTATCAGCCGCTTTTTCAGGTATTGAATGTACCGGCAGATGCATATCAGGATGCCTGCGATTATATGAAAATTATTTCCTGTGGAACTGTATTTGTCTTTGGATATAATGCCGTCTGCTCTGTACTCAAAGGGATGGGAGATTCGAAATCTTCCCTCTGCTTCGTAGGGATCGCTACTATTATTAATGTCGTTTTAGACCTCATACTGGTGGGACCATTTGGAATGGGGACGATTGGAGCAGCCTATGCAACGATCACAGCACAAGGGATCTCCTTTTTGATTTCGCTTTTCTACTTGAAACGGTACAAAGAATTTTTCCCTATGGAGGATTGCAGAAAATTTACACTTCAATGGGATAAACTTGCCGCTATTGTGAAAGTTGGCCTGCCCACGGCGATTCAGATGGTCGTAGTTAACACGGCCTACTTGCTGGTAACGGGGATGCTAAATCAATTTGGTACAGCTGTATCTGCCGCTTCCGGTGTAGGTCTGCAGATTAATACTTTTGCCGGTATGCCCTGCTGGGCCGTTGGTCAGGCAGTGACAACGATGGTCGGTCAGTGCATGGGGGCAAAACAAATTCAGCGTGCTCGCAAAGTCGCTAAAATAGGCTTAGGAATCAACATACTGGTAACACTTGTTGTGGTAATCGGTGTACAACTTTTTGCCGAACAACTGATTTTGTTTTTCGGCAATGTCAGTCCCGAAGTTGTAAAAGACGGAGTCTATTATTTGCGTATTTGCTGCAGTATCAATAGTCTGATTTATGCCGCTATGTATACCTTGGATTCCTTCGCTATCGGAGTAGGTGCAGCCAACGTCGCCATGATCAACGCATTATTGGATGCTGTTATCGTGCGCCTACCGATAAGCTGGCTTTTTGCTTTTGTATTTTCAATGGGATTCTCTGGTGTTTATTATGGGCAGGCGCTTTCCCCTGTCTTACCTGCTATCGTAGGACTGCTTTATTTCAAAAGTAAAAAGTGGGAACGAAAAGCACTGATTCAAAACAGCTATAAGGCAAAGAGCTTTTGATGGATTGAAGGGTATGCATTTCTCCCCAACATTTGAAATGCAAATAGAGATCTTTCGTAAATGTTAAAAATAAACTTGTCTGTTATTCGGACAAGTCAGCTAAATTCTTAGGAGGCTATCACTTATGATGGACAAACAAAAAATTTATCCCCGTTCAAAAGATCGGGATACAGTATATTTGAAAAATGTGGTTACAGATCCCAGCATTATTGTGGGCGACTATACCATGTATAACGATTTTGTAAACGATCCCGTTGATTTTCAAAAGAACAATGTTCTTTATCATTATTCTATTAACCGTGACAGACTGGTTATCGGAAAATTCTGTTCTATCGCCTGCGGTGCTCGTTTCTTATTTAATAGCGCCAACCATAGCTTAAGTTCACTTGCAACCTATCCATTTCCCATTTTCTTTGAAGAATGGAATCTTGATGTCAGCCACATAACTGATACATGGGATAACAAAGGCGATATTGTGATTGGAAATGATGTGTGGATTGGATATGAGGCAGTAATTCTTGCCGGCGTGACCATCGGTGATGGAGCTATTATTGGCACCCGAAGCGTAGTGACAAAAGATGTTCCGCCTTATACAATCGTGGGCGGCGTTCCGGCTAAACCGATCCGGAAACGTTTTTCGGACGAAATGACCTCCACCTTGCTGAAAACACAATGGTGGGATTGGCCGGAAGAAAAGATCGCTGCTCATTTAAAAGCAATTCAGTCAGGAAATATCGAACAGTTCCGTTAATGCCGATAAATTTTGAAGAAGGTGATACCATCGGACGAATAATTATCATAGAGCTACAAGAGCAAGAAACTAAAATCTTTGATGACATCCTTGCTACCCTACAGCATCATTCTGGAATAGAAAAAACAGAACTGGGCGAAGAGACAATACCATCCTTTTCCAATTTCGAAATTTATCCCAGCAAGCGAAAGGTTTTTTGCAGCCAGCAGGAAATTCCACTCACCAAAACAGAGTATGAAATTTTTCTGTATCTGCTTCGGAATGCGAATCGCGTATTAACGCACAGCCAAATCTATGAAAAAGTCTGGCAGGAACTGGATTACGGTCAGGCACAAAAGCTGGTCAGTCACCATGTGCAGGCGATCCGGCGCAAACTGAAGCTGGGAAAGGAATCCGGCGTCCGCCTGCGTTGCATTCGGGATGTAGGGTACTGTTTTGAAAAGGAATAAATAACAACGGATCATCTGTAGAGTGAAAAGGAATTTTCTAAATAACGAATGCGGGCTGTTTCCAGCCCGCATTCGTGCATTTCTGAAAAATTGCGGCAAATAAAAATACCAAACGAATGTATCTTGACAAATTCGAGTGTAAAGCATATAATAGATACATACCAAACGTATGTTACTGGAAGGAGGAAACGATATGGCACGGAACAAATACCCGGAAGTAACAGTAGAAAAAATATTGGACGTAGCACAACGCCTTTTTTTGGAAAAAGGGTATGAGAACACCACCATTCAGGATATTGTTGATGAGCTGGGCGGATTGACGAAGGGCGCTGTGTATCATCATTTCAAATCCAAAGAAGAGATTATGGATGCAGTTGGTGATCGGATGTTCTCGGTCAACAATCCATTTGAGAAAGTGAGGAAACGGTCGGATCTGAATGGCTTGGAGAAACTGCGGGAGGCAATTCGATTGAATCAGTCCGACGAAGCTCGTACAGATATGACGATACAGTCCATCCCTCTTACCAGAAATCCCCGGCTTTTAGTAGAGATGATTAATTCTAACCGACAGATACTTACCCCATATTATCAGGAACTTTTGGAGGAAGGAAACAGAGATGGTTCACTGCATACAGAGTATGCCAAAGAAATTGCAGAATTGATGCCGTTGCTTACCAGCCTGTGGTTGCTTCCGTCTGTGTTCCCAGCAGACAAGGAAGGTATAAAGCACAAATTCAAATTCCTTGGCGATATGCTGGAAAAAATGGGCGTGCCACTGATGGATGATTCGATCTATACTTTGGTGGAGCAATTCTTTGATAAAATGCCAGATGAAAAATAAAGTTGCCGAAAGGCAATTTTATTTTGAAGATATACATTCATTCAGAAGGTATTATAAAAATAATACCACATTTTTTGAGCAATATACATACCTTTGTATGGTATGAAAAGGAGGAGCCTATGAAAGATATTGCTGTTTTTACAAATAAGCTCACGAAATCCTTTTCCGGAAAAGAGGTCATAAAAGGATGCCAAATCTCAGTGAAACGAGGGACGATCTACGGCTTTCTTGGAAAAAACGGAGCCGGAAAAACCACCATGTTCAAGCTGCTGCTGGGTTTGCAGAAGCCCTCATCCGGAACTGCTTCCATTTTGGGCATGGACGTTACAAAGGACATCGAGAAAATTCTGAAATGCACCGGCAGTTTGATTGAAACGCCTGTATTCTACGACCATTTGTCAGCGACCGAAAACTTGCAGATCCATCTGGCTTATATGGGGGTGGAAAATGAACAGGTAGAATCGGTTCTGGAACGTGTGGGCCTTCCCGATACAGGAACGCAGCCTGTTTCCGAATTTTCTTTGGGAATGCGTCAGCGCTTGGCGATTGCCCGTGCCATAATTCATAAGCCGGAGGTCTTGATTTTAGACGAGCCGGTCAATGGACTTGATCCGGTGGGAATCAAAGAAATGCGCAATCTTTTCCGTCAGCTTGCTGATCAGCAAGGGATGACAATCCTGATGTCCAGCCACCTTTTATCGGAAATCCAGCAGATTGCCGACCGCGTCGGCGTGATTGCGGATGGTCGAATCGTACTGGAGGAAGAGGCGGAAATCATTCGCAAAAATCATCCGCAGGATATGGAAGATTATCTCCTTGCGGCTATCGAAGGAGGAATTCACCTTGACGAATCTTCTCTCGCTTGAATTGAAACGACACCGCCTGCGCTCTTATCATTTGGCGACCATTTTGAGTGGTGTGTCTTTGCTTGGATTTCAATATTTTATGGCTGCTATCCCGTACATTGATCCCACGGACGCCGATATTGCTTTGTTTTCATCCTATGATTTTTTATTTAATCTGAATCATCTGTTAGGCATGATGGTGTTTTCCATTTTGGGAGCAGTAATGGGCGCACGGTTTATTGTGGAGGAATACAGCGGGAGAAGGGCGATATTACTGTTCTCCTATCCCCTCAGTCGAAAAAAACTCATGGGGGTAAAGCTGTGGTCGGTATTTCTCTATCCCGTTACAGCCATGCTGCTGTGCGGATTGGCGATAGAAGGCTTGTTTTTCACTACCGAGAGTCTATTTCCCCTTGGCTCCGGCGATATTACGCTGAAAACGGTATTGTGGACTTCGCTATCCCTTTTATGCCATTCTCTGATCGTAGGTGCTCTGACAATTTTTGCAATATGGATTGGTTTTTTGAAAAAGTCGGTACCTGTTACGATTGTTTCGGCTGTTATAGCGGCGACCACCGTTTGTCAGGCAGTATCTCTAACTTTTACCATTCGTTCGGTGCTTTTCATGATGCTGGGTATCGTTGCAATCGCTGCAGCAATAGCGGTAAAACACATTTTTCAAAAAGTAGAAACAATGGAGGTGTAAACAAATGACAGAAAGAGAGTTTGACCAAAAAGTAGAGGAAATGGCAGCACGGTTGGAAAGTCGAATCGAAGCTTCGGCGGATAAACTTGATCGGGATGTGACTCGAAAATATAATGACAGCCGTTTGTTTCGCTTTACCACAAAAGGAATTTCCGTCGCTGCCGAAATCGGATTGCTGATCGGCGGCAAGCATCTTGCCCAAAAAGGATATAAGGCGGCTGCGGTTTTGTGTGTGGCTTTAGGCGCTGTAGGTCTTATATCTGAACTGTTGCAGATCTTTGTGTTCAGGAGGAGAAAATGAAACAGAAATTATTTACCCGAAACTTTACCTTTTTAATTTTAGGGCAGATCAGTTCTCTGGTCGGTAATTACACACTGCGTTTTGCCCTGTCCATGTATGTGCTGGAACAAACTGGTTCTGCTTCTATTTTTGCCGGACTGCTGGCCTTGGCTCTGCTGCCTACAATCCTACTATCTCCTTTCGGAGGAATTCTTGCAGACCGAGCCAACCGCCGTAATATCATGGTGACATTGGATACCCTTTCCGGGATATCCGTATTGCTTGCTGGCTTCGCAATGGCACTGGAACAGGATATTTTTGTCATTGGTACCTTGCTGATAGTTCTATCTGTATTGGCGGCATTCGAATCCCCCACGGTGCAGGCCTGTGTTCCGCAGATGCTTTCCGGGGACAATATTATCAAAGGAAATGCCGTAGTCAATCAGGTGGCGTCGATTGCTTCTCTGATCACCCCGTTTTTAGGAAGTATCTTTTATGCTGCGTTTGGACTTCAACCAGTATTTTATGCGACAGTGATATGTTTCTTTATAACCGCCTTGCTGGAATGCTTTATCCGGCTGGATTATAAAAAATCCGAGCAAAACATGAGCGTCGGCTCAATTATAAAAGAGGATTTTACTGTCAGTATGCGCTTTTTATGTAAGGATCAGCCCGGTATTTTGAAACTGCTTCTTTTGGCTGCAATGGTGAGTTTGTTTGTGGCAGGAACCGCCATAGTTGGATTTCCTTATCTGGTACGGACGGTGTTGGGGCTTTCCGCACAACATTATGGAGTGGCGGAGAGCGCTATGGGAGTTGCATCTATTTTAGGCAGTTTGTGCGTGATAGGGCTGGCAAAAAAGCTGCGTATTCATCATCTGGTCATCGTGTTGGTGTCTTTCGGAATCTGCTTGATTCCATGTGGTATTGCTTTCCTGCTGCCGGTAAGTGCTTTTACCCGTTATCTGATTTTGCTGGTAATGTTCTGCGCTTGCCAGCTTGGGTGTAGTTTATTTTCCACCTATGCCATTTCAATTATACAAGAACGGACACCGGATCATCTGATGGGTAAGGTGATGTCCTATGTATTTACGCTCTCTATGTGTGCACAGCCGGTAGGACAGATTGTTTACGGAACCTTGTTCGACCAGTTTGCGGGCAGCGTCTATTGGGTGCTGATTCCAAGTGGTTTGATTGTGTGTTTGATCGGGCTGGCTTCCACCGGATTTTTTACGAAGTTTGAGAAGCAGAAATTCTCCAATGGAAAACCAATACCATCTAAAGATGAATAGATAAGAGAGTGATACTACCTCTGAAGAAGAAAGTAATACAGTCTGTTTTTCTGTTAAAATTACGAGTGACATAGTTGATTTGTAATGTTTGAAGAATGAAAATTCTGCTATGTATGCCGAAGAATTTCATATTGGTTCCATATTGCTTTGGTATAATAGAATAAGGAGGTGCTGTAATGGCTGTTTTATTGGTTGTAGAAGATGATATAGTTACAAACGAAGCAATTTGCGAATATATGGAATACGCAGGTCATACGGCCTTTTCCGCTTTTGACGGAGAGCAAGGGCTTGCGATGGTGAAAAGCAACCCGGTGGATCTGGTGATTCTGGACATTATGCTCCCCAAAGTGACGGGCATAGAAGTCTTGAAGGAATTACGAAAGGATCGCTCGGTTCCCGTCTTAATGCTCACTGCCTTGGATGATGAACACACTCAGGCGACCAGCTTTGACGAGCAGGCCGATGATTACATCACCAAGCCCTTTTCCATGCTTTTACTGGGAAAACGGGTGACTGCCCTGCTTCGAAGATGCGGAAAAAAACCGGAACTCAAGCAAATGCAGTTTGGAGAAGTTCTGGTCGATTTCAGCGGATATACCGCTTCGGATGCCGATGGCCGGATCGACATTACCCCAAAGGAAATTGATTTGCTCAAACTGTTGGTGGAACACAAAGGAATGGTGTTGAGCAGGACACAGATATTGGATGAACTGTGGGGATACGATACTCCCATTATCGACCGTACCATTGACACATATATTAAAAATCTGAGAAAGAAACTGCGGCTTGACTGCATTATCACCGTCAAGGGCGTTGGATATAAGTACGAGGAAATGCCATGAAAAAACTAAAACTGTTCCCGAAAATTTTTATTTATACGTTCCTTGTTATGCTGGTGGTCACGCTGGCTGCACATTTGTTTCTGTACATTTTTGCACCCCAAATGCAGATAAATACCAGCCGTTTTATGGAAAACGGCGTGATGATGGAAAGCAGCCTTAATACAGATTGGATGATTCAAAGCGCTATTTTCAAGGCGCTACCGGTTTCCCTGACCTGTTCTGCGATTGTTTCTCTGATTTGTTCCCTGATTTTTTCCAGAGCTATGACAGTTCCGATCAAGCAGATTTCCAAGACCACGGAACAGATGGAACGGCTGGACAAAACCGCCAAATGCCCGGTTGATTCCACCGATGAAATCGGGATTCTGGCTGGCAATGTCAACTCGCTGTATGCCAGCTTGCTTTCCACAATAGAAAACCTGAAGGAAGAAAAGAAAAAAGTAAGCGAGGCAGAACAATCTAAAATAGATTTCCTGCGGGCAGCTTCCCATGAGTTGAAAACCCCAGTTACTGCTCTCCATGCAATTTTAGAAAATATGCTGCTGGGAATCGGTAAATATAAGGATCGGGACACCTACCTGCTTCGGTGTAAAGAAATCGCACAGCAGCTATCCTCTATGATACAAGAAGTGCTGGAAACTTCCCGGCTGGATTTCACCGAAACTGTGCAGACGGTAACCTTTGATTTGTCCGATACCCTCCCAACATTATGCGAGCCTTACTCATTGATTGCCAAGACCAACCAGATTGATTTTTCTGTGGATGTTCAAGAAGATTGTCCTCTCTGCCTGCCGAGAAAAAATCTGGAAAAGATCCTCTCCAATCTGCTTTCCAATGCGGTTTCGTATACCAAGCCCGGTCATAAGGTTTCGGTTGTTCTTTATGCAGATCGAATTCTGATTGAAAATGAATGCACGCCTATTCCGGAAGAAACTGTTGCCCGTTTGTTTGAACCCTTTTATCGCCCGGATTTCGCCCGTGACCGCAAAGACGGCGGAAACGGGTTAGGCTTGTATATCGTGGATACTTTGTCGAAGGCTATGGAACTTTCCTATACCTTTGAGCCGATGACCTGCCCCAATGGGATGCGGTTTACGCTGTTCCTTACAAAATAATTTTTTCCACCCCCGTTTCATACTGGTTCCACATAGGAATGGTATTCTATCGGTGTTGCAGCAACAATCACCAATGAAACGGAGGCCTTTTTATGAACTTTATCGGCCGGGCATGGCTGTATATGATTCGAAAAAAAGGAAAGAGTATTCTGCTCTTTGTCGTTCTACTCATCATGGCTACCTTTGTGCTGACTGCTTTGGCGCTGGGAAACGCTTCAGACGCTGCCCAGCAGAATCTGCGCAAAAGCCTTGGCGGAAGTTTTAACATCCACTTTGATTACTCGGACAACAATCCATATCTAAAGGTGGAGGAGACAGAGTCCGGTATCATCGCCTATTGCACACAGCAAATCGAACCGGAACTGGTAGAAAAGATCCGTGCAATCGACGGCGTAAAATCCTGCAGCGCACAGGTAGGCAGCGTTGTCGATTGTCCGGAACTGGAATTATTTGAAGGCACGCTGCCGGTGGACAAAGAACTCAAAAATTCCACTAACATTGTTGGCGTTTGGAAGGGTGAGGAATATTCCCGCTTTACATCCGGCGAGATTGTCCTTACTCAGGGCCGGTACATTACGCCGCAGGACGAAAGAAAAATTATCATCAGTGAAGATTTGGCCAAACAGAATGGCCTGAAAATCGGCGATACCATCCGGACCAGCAAGAATCTTGAACTGGAAATTGTGGGGTTCTTTACTCCTCGTGAGCTGGAAAACCCCAACGACCGTGTGATGACCTTTGATAAAATACAGAATCTGATTATTTCCGATCTTGCTTCTGTCATTGCCTATGAAAATAGCCCCAGCGTGCAGGGCTTTAATGAATTGAATGTATCGGTGGAAGACCCGCAGGACATGGAAAGCATCATCGCAAAAGTAAAGGAAATGAAGGATGTGGATTGGAAGGGGTTTGAGATTACCCTGAACAACGAAAGCTTTGAGAATGCCGCTTCTTCTTTGCAGCAGCTTTCCAGTCTGATGTCCACTATACTGATTGTAGTTCTGGTAGTCAGCGTTGCTGTTCTGTCGCTGATCCTGACCATGTGGGCCAGAACCCGTATCCACGAAACCGGCGTACTGCTTTCGGTAGGAATCCGCAAGCTGTCTATTCTGGGGCAGTATATTGCCGAAGTGCTGATGATTGCCATCCTCGCTTTTTCGCTCTCATATTTCTCATCCAGCGCGATTGCCAGACAGATGGGCAATATGCTGCAGGCAGAACAATCTGTATCCGAAGTGCAGGAGGATGACGGTTTGAGCGGCAACCGTGGAGAGGCCCAAAACGGCAATCCCGATACGGTTGTTGAATCGCCTGAATTACAGGTTTCGATACAACTGGAGGAGCTTGGACTGCTGTTTGTGATCGGGATCGGTATTGTCACAGTATCCGCCGGGATTGCTTCTATTTCGGTTATGCGATTAAAGCCCCGTGAGATTCTGTCCAAGATGAGCTGAGAAAGGCGGTGTTTCTATGAAAAAGATTATCACGATTGGTGCGCTTTTACTGACCTTGGGTACGCTGCTCGTGGGATGCACCCCAGAGAAACAGGAGCCGGAAAATACAGAAAACAAACAGTCTGGATCGCCGGCTATCAACTACGAGATTCCGGATGAAGTGAAAGATTACGATTTTGATTTTGAATTTGTACCGGAAAATTAGGAGGCGATGATATGGAAATCTTAGCGTTACAGAATGTGGAATATTCCTATGACAAAAAGAAAAAAGTCCTGAAAGGAATCAATGCCCAAATGGAAACCGGGAAGATGTATGCGATTCTCGGTCCTTCCGGATGCGGAAAAACGACGCTGCTCTCTTTACTTGGCGGGCTTGACAGCCCAACCAATGGTCAAATCCTGTTTAACGGAACCGATATTGAGCAAAGCGGCTTAGGTCATCATCGAAAAAAACACGTTTCGTTTATTTTTCAGAGCTACAACTTAATCGACTATATGACCCCGCAGGAAAATGTTCGACTGACCGCGAAAAAGCCTGCGCTTCCATTCTTGGAGCGGCTTGGGTTAACCAAAGAAGAATCCAAGCGGAATGTGCTGAAGCTCTCCGGCGGTCAGCAGCAGCGGGTGGCGATTGCGCGGGCGCTGGCAAGCGAAGCACCGGTGATTCTGGCTGATGAGCCTACAGGCAATCTGGATGAGGATACCGCACAGGACATCACAGAAATCCTCAAAGAGAGCGCCCACGAACAGGACAAGTGCGTGATTGTAGTGACCCACTCCGGCGAACTGGCAAAGCAGGCTGATGTGGTGCTTCGTTTGAAAAAAGGCGAATTGCATATTCAAAATTAAGAATTTGAAATTGTAAAAAAGGGAGGTGATATCATCGGACGAGTTATTATTATGGAACTGGCAGAACAGGACTCTAAAGCCTTTGATGATTTGCTCGCCTTTTTGCAAAGCCACCCGGAAATAGAAAAATATGAACCGGCTAACGAACCGATGATATCCCTCCCCAATCTGGAAATTCATCTGAGCAAGCGCAAAGTTTTCCGTGGTCAACAGGAGATTCCATTTACTAAAACAGAGTACGATATTTTACTATATCTGCTCCAGAATGTAAACCGGGTATTAACGCACAGCCAAATCTATGAGAAGGTTTGGCGGGAACTGGATTACGGCATAGCGCAAAAACTGGTTAGCCACCATGTACAGGCGATCCGGCGCAAACTGAATTTTGAAAATGACTCCGGCGTCCGTTTGCGCTGTATTCGAGATGTAGGATATTGCTTTGAAAAAGAATAAAATTGCTGAAGGATTATCAATAACTTATTTTTAATTTGATTATAGAAAGGACTTCGATTGCTTATCTGTGCATTCGAAGTCCTTTTTTACTTCTCATTTAGATTTTTTTCGAAATGGTCTTGTTTTTTCTCAAAACGGTGCTATAATGTAAATTGTCATTTAGAAGAAATTCGAAACAACATTCTAAAGGTGATTGTGCTGTGAGTTTACCAAATATATTTAAAGCACTCAGCGATCCCGTCCGACGGGATATTCTGCTGAAGCTAAAACAAAAGCGGAAAATGTCTGCTGGGGAAATCGCCGCAGAATTTGATTTGTCCAACGCAACAATTTCCTACCATCTGTCTACTTTGAAAAAAGCGGACTTGATTTTTGAAACCCGTTACCAGAAGTACATTTATTATGAGATCAATACTTCTGTATTTGAGAACGCCATTATGTGGCTTATGCAATTTCAGGAGGATAAAGATGAACCAGAAAAATAAACATACACTGATCTTAACTACCGCCCTTTGTATTCTGTTATCTTTGGCGGTATTGGTACTGTCCAACATCGGCGGCGGAAACGCAGAAAGTTATATTTTGCTTTATGTGATTGCTGTTCTTCTCAACATTGTTTTGAACATTGTGCTTAGTATGAAAGTTGCTTCAACAAACGGAGCGAAGGCTTTGGTATCGTTAGGCAAGTGGATTATGCCAATAATGGGCTTTACCTATCTGATTCCACAAATTTACTCTTTGCTTTTTCCGGAACATTCTATTCTGGATTCCTTTGTTTATGTGTTTGTCGGTATCCTATTTATTATTAGCGGGAACTACTTTCCGAAAAATCATATTAACCCGTATATCGGATTGAAGTTCCCTTGGCTGTTTCATGATGAGGAAGGCTGGTATAAAACGCATAAGCTGGGTGGCTACACATGGATTCTTGGCGGAATTGCCTGTATACTCCACCCGCTGCACAATCTGGTTTATGTAACCGTTCCGCTGATCATTTTCCTGATTGGCGTTATCCCATTGGTTTATTCACTTTTCCTTTATTTCAAAAAGAAAAAGTGAAGTATTCGAAGGAGGTTTTACTTATGAGCACTGCAAAAAAACATATCATCATCAGCACAGTCCTGTGCGCGTTGACCTTGGTGGTCTTTCTGATCTTTTACGGTAGCCTGCCGGAATCTATTCCGATTCACTTTGATTCAACAGGAGCCGCTAATTCTTTTTGGCCCCGGAACGTTGTGGTCTTTGGTGTCCCGGCAGTTTGCGTCCTGCTTAACCTGATTTCCGGTTTTGCTCTCACAAAAAAGGAAAACACCAAACCATATATGTACTATATCTTAACAGCAGTTGCGTTTATCGGCACAGGGGTTATGATTTATTTGGGCCTGAAATGAGAGAATTGACGGCGGAACGGTTTAATTTTTTTATCCGTCATTTCGATATTTTTCAAAATGACAAATGGAGAATACCATGTTAGAAATTAAAAACTTATCAAAAAGCTATGGCGCTAAAAAAGCGGTATACGATCTCAGTATGACCATTGACGATGGGGACATCATGGGCTTTATTGGGAAAAACGGGGCTGGGAAAACCACCACGCTCAAATGCTGCTTGGATATCATTCGCTGTGAGAAAGGAGAAATCCTTCTGGATGGGAAGTCTGTCTTAAAAGCGCCGACAGACTGCAAAAAGAAAATGGCCTATGTGCCGGATAATCCGATCCTCGATGAATACATGACCGGCATACAATACCTAAACTTTATCGGTAATGTGTACGGTGTTCCTGTGAGGGAACGGAAACAGGCGATAGAAACATTAGCGGCCACCTTTCAAATGGAACAGCATTTGAACAGCCTGATTTCATCCTATTCACATGGTATGAAACAAAAGCTGGCGCTCATCGCCGCTTTTTCCCATACGCCCAAGCTGCTGATTCTGGATGAACCTTTTGTCGGCTTGGACCCAGAAGCATTTGTAATTTTAAAAGAGCAAATGAAAAAGCTGTGTGCCGGCGGCAGCTCCATCCTGTTTTCCAGTCATATTCTGGACGTAGTTGAAAAAGTATGCAATAAAGTGTCACTGATTAAGCAGGGACATCTGCTGTACTCCGGCTTGACGTCCGGGATTGTTGGCGCAAAAGGTTTGGAGGAAGTGTTTATGGAGATGAACGGCGATGAAAAATCTACTATATCTGCTGAAAAATAATGTTTTGCAGCTATCTAAAATCAACCAGTTACAGTATGCGGATCGCCCAAAACGAAACAGAATGATTGGTATCTATGTTCTGGTCATCGCTGTTTTAACCAGCTTACTGATATATTGGGGAAAATCGCTTGTTCCTATTTTTTCCATGACGTGGGAACCGGAAACCATAATCAATGCGATACTCCTTCCGATGGCGCTGATCTGCCTTGTCCTAAATCTATTTTTCAGTTTGTTTTGGGGAAGCGGGCTGTTATATCACGATAAAAATGTGGACTCTATGCTGGCGCTTCCTATTCCCTTGGCAGTGCTGATTATTGCAAAACTTAGTATTGTGTATTTGGTTCAGGCAGCTCTTGATATGGTGTTGCTGTTCCCCATGGTGATTTTATTCGGGCAAGCTGCGGGAATGGACATAGCATATTATCTTTTCATGGCAGTTGCCGTGTTGTTTCTGCCGATTGTCCCAAGCTTTTTGGGGACGATTATAGGAACAGGTATCTATCGGATCATTAAGAGCTCATCTTCCCGTATTGTCCGGCTTAAAACGATTGGAGCGCTTCTGATCCTGTTTGCATTTTTCATTTTTATGTTCTGGAAGTTCCCGGATATCGCTAATGGGAATTTCACCTTCCATGTATCGCTGACTGCGCCATCAGAATATCTTTCCCATTTACTGTATGGAGATTTTCTGTCAGCCTCTTCTTATTTTGTCGGTGTATGGTTAACCGGAAGTGTTCTGCTCGGCTGTTTATGCCTGCTATACCGCTGGTGCTGTTGTTCCTCGGCTCAAAACTATACGTCCCAAGGGCATGGGCTATATTTCAAAAAAGATGGGCCTGTGGCGGCGCTTTTGTCGAGAGAGCGCACCCGATATTTTTCGCTGCCGGTGTACCTGACGAACACCGCCTGCGGTCTGCTTCTGGCGGCAGTACTGGTGATCCTGATGGTGCTTATGCCGGAAAAAACAGCGTCCTATATTCAGCTGCTCGCAGGATATTTTGGGATTCGGCCCGCTGAGTACAGCGTGCTGTTTATCTTTTTGTTTACCATTCTGGTATCGCTGTCCAGCACGACCTACGCAAGTATTTCCATCGAGGGAAGTCAGATGGAAATGCTAAAAGCCCTTCCTGTTACAGCTACAGAAATTTTCAAAGCGAAAATATTCTTTCATCTGTCTGTCACTTCGCCAGTTATTTTCATTTTGAACACCATTTTGGCGATTACCTTTCATTGGCCTTGGCTTGCAATCCTATTAGGTTACCTGATGCCGTTCCTCTATTCCTCTTTTATAGGGGTAACAGGCTATATACTGAATTTAATCTTCCCTAATTTCGAGTGGGAAAATGTCACGCAGATTATTAAACAAAGTATTCCGGCAATTTTAAGTGCATTGCTTGGGGTTGTTGCAACCGGTGGGAGTATGTATGTCCTGCTAAAATGCTTTCCGGATTTCTTGTTGATGAGCAGTTTTATTGTATGTGGCATTCTCTTGATCGTAACTGGCGTATTGGTCTGTTGGATAAAACGCTTCGGGATGCGTATTTTTGAAAAAATGTAGATACATTAATCCGTATCTGATTGCCCAATCTTTTAAGATACGACAGTTGATTTATAACAACAATCAATTGGTTCTGAGACTTTCAGAAGGAGGTGATATCATCGGGCGAGTCATTATAATGGAACTGGAAGAACAGGACTCTAAAGCCTTTGAGGATTTTCTTGCTTTTCTGAAAAGTCATCCTGAAATAGAAAAATTAGAATTGGATAAGGAAGCGATGATATCCCTTCCCGGATTTGAAATTCATCTAAGCACGCGAAAGGTTTTCCGCAATCAGCAGGAAATTCCACTTACCAAAACAGAGTACGAAATCTTACTGTGCCTGCTCCACAATGCAAACCGGGTATTAACGCACAGCCAAATCTATGAGAAAGTCTGGCGGGAACTGGATTACGGCGAGGCACAAAAACTGGTTAGCCACCATGTGCAGGCGATCCGGCGCAAACTGAATTTTGGGAAGGACTCCTGCGTCCGTCTGCGCTGCATTCGGGATGTAGGGTACTGTTTGGAAAGATAATGGCAGCAGCCTGTAAAAACAGGCTGCTGTTTTCTTATTCTATATGAGTTTCTCATATATTGCTCAAATAAATTGAAACAACCGTGTAAGGCTGGCTTGACACCACGACTTTTTATGCTATAATATATGTAAGGTTAGCTTGACATCTCGACAAAATAAGGAGGAGGTTACATTTGAAAAATAAAGTGCGAAAGTTGCGCGAAGAATCTGGGTTGACACAAAAGCAACTGGGAGAAAAAGTAAATGTTTCTCGGCAAGCCATCAATGCTGTGGAAACAGAAAAATATGATCCATCGCTTTGGTTAGCTTATGACATTGCCCAATTTTTCGGCACAAATATTGAAGATGTTTTTGACTTTAAGGAGAGTGAGAGGAAATGAGATGGTTGAAACATCCTATGTCGAATGCGGTATATGTAGCACTAATTACCGCTGTTTATGCTGCGATATTTATTGTTTCATCTGAATTTACAACAAATTATGAAACTTTACTTTCTAATAGTTGGTGGGCTTCCTTTATTGCTTCTAAAGGCATTAAATTTGTAGGTGTTGGGATGATTGGTATAGCAATCGTTATTGATATACTATCAGCATTGAGAAGAAAAAAATATGATGAATATCAGGTGATCGTATTAGAAAAAGTCTTGCTTATCAATGGCTTTTTTGCGGCAATATTATTCCCCCTTTCATTGTTTGCACTTGTTTTTGCACCAACATATTTTGTGGAAATTACTTTTGGTTTCATTCTGCTACAATGGGTTGTTATAGTAATTATAGAAATTTCTTATCTGATTAAGAATTATAAAATTTAGTCATAGATTGAAAGGAGCCTCTCTTTTATGTGGTTTATTTGGATTATGTGGGCGATTGTAGTCATCGCTGTTATTGCGACTATTATTTTACTGACAGGAAAAGGCAGTATGCTGGTCACTGGATTTAACACCAAAGATCCTGAAGAACGGGCAAAATACGACAAGAAAAAAGTGAGTAAACAAGCGGGAATACTCATGGTTTTGATAGATGTTGGATTGGTAGTACTGACTTCTTACATCCATTTTAGAGTGATTCCAGCAATACAAAATGATACTGTTTCTAATTATGGAACAGAGATTACTATTGTTGCACTTTCTCTTTGTGCTTATATAATCATTATATGATTAGCGCCTATTAGGAAAACACACTGTCAAAGGGGTTTGTAGCGGGGG